>FLNZ01002532.1_pt1 | contig 47976 bp, 38 predicted proteins | sample 1140391 | NCBI WGS metagenome assembly FLNZ01 (sample SAMEA3878171, study PRJEB12797) | bioreactor metagenome | biome: Moose rumen | place: Sweden | collected 2011-10 | reverse complement strand
GATTTTACGAGAAATTATTTAGGACACTATTGGAAAACAACCCCTGTCCGACCATTATTATATCATCTCAGGACAGACGACATCAGCGTATTCCCGAAGAATTGTCTATTCTTGCTGTTTGAGAGAATCCTGATGTTTCGGACTTTGTCCGGATGGATTAGAGAAGTCGAGGTTGGCCAAGCTGTTTGTCATAACCTCCGTAGATTCCGGACCGACAATATACCTTTGGTAATAGGCAATGAGAATTGTTGTCAGAGGCAAGGCGATAATCAATCCGATGAAGCCCAGCAGCGCTCCCCATACAGACAAAGACAAAAGCAAGATAGCTGGATTGAGGCGCATGGCTTTTCCCATGATTTTTGGTGTGACAATCATATCTGTTATGACCTGCACGACGATAAACACCAGCACAGCCAATCCGAAAACCATCCAGAAGTTCTGTCCCGTGTCGGCAGCTTTGAGCAATGCCAGAAATGCCGTCGGAATCAAGGCAAATGTATGCAGGTATGGCACAAGGTCCATGATGCCTATAAGGATTCCCATACCTATCGCCATGGGAAAGTCGATGATTGTGAATCCTATGCAAAACATTACGCCCATGCAAAGTGCCACAAGTCCTTGTCCTCGGATATAATTATTCAGCTCTCTCTCCACATCCACCATTAACTCACTCCAGAAAGGTCTTGACTTTTTGGGGAAAAGCTTTATCCAGTTGGCCGTAAGATACTCATAGTCAAGCAAGATGAAGAATGTGTAGAGCAAAGCAATGCATGACGTGACCACACTGATAATCATATTGGCAGTTTGGCCGAGGAAGTTAAAAGCTTTTGGCAATGTATTTTTAACAATCTCGATAAAATCTGAACTCTGGAAAAATTCATTGATCTTGTCACGGTTGTCTTTCAACCAATCATGAATATCTGCTGCAAATCCTCCCTCAGCCACATTATTATTAAGATATCTCGTCAAGACAGAGCCAAGCCGCTCAAACTGTGCTATCATGGGAGGAATGATCAGATATACAATCAAGCCCACGAACAAAATGACGATTATCATGGCAACGACAATGGACAGTGCTCGTGTAGGCACATGCACTTTGTATTGTATGAATTTCACCAATGGATATAGCAGATATGCGATAAACCACCCTATGAAAAAGGGCAAAAGCACACCGCCCAATTTTCCCAAGAGCCATATCACACCAATGATGAATACGGCCATGACGAGCCATCTGATAAATCTGTCAAATGTAATTTTTCCCTCTAACATACGATTGAAGATTAATCGTGTCTTGATACATTATTTCATCGACTTCGCTTTGGCATAACACTCCCGGCACAGTGGCTCGTATGAGGCTTTTTCGCCAAGAAGAACTCTTTTGTCACTATTCACCAACCTGTGACTGATATATGCCAGGGCACCGCACCTCATGCAAATGGCATGTACCTTTGTCACATCATCGGCAATGGCACACAATGCAGGCATCGGTCCGAAAGGTTTCCCTTGAAAATCCATGTCCAGTCCGGCTATGATAACCCTCACCCCACGTTCTGCCAACTGGGTACAAACATCTACGAGACCTTCATCTAAGAACTGCGCCTCATCAATGCCCACCACATCGACATCTCCAGCCAGCAACAATATCGAGGCAGAAGCGTCCACGGGCGTACTTGTGATGGCATTTTGATCATGGCTCACCACCTCCTCCTCTGAATACCTGGTGTCAATGGCTGGTTTAAAGATTTCCACTTTTTGCTTTGCAAACACAGCTCTCTTTATTCTACGAATCAGCTCCTCAGTCTTGCCCGAGAACATCGATCCGCACACCACTTCTATTCTTCCGGGGCGGCGCATTTCCCCTGTAGCAGATTCAATCATCATGTTTGCAAAATTACAATTTATTTTTGACACATGAAAATATATCAGTCTAATGTTGTTACTAAAACGTAAAAAAACTAACATAATTTTGGTATTTATCTGAATTGTTGTATTTTTGTAGCGAATATGGGTATTTTATATATTGTCCCCACCCCTGTGGGCAATCTTGAGGATATCACGCTGCGTGCGCTGAGAATACTCCGTGAAGCTGATTTGATACTTGCCGAGGACACTCGCACATCGGGCATCCTCCTCAAGCACTATGATATTCACAACCAGCTGCACTCACACCATAAATTCAATGAGCACGGCACCTCTGCCTCCATCGTGGAGCGGCTGAAGGCAGGCCAGACGATTGCCCTCATCAGTGATGCTGGAACCCCAGGCATCAGTGACCCTGGTTTTTTTCTGGTCCGCGAGGCAGTAAATGCCGGCATCGAAGTACAGTGTCTCCCTGGTGCCACCGCCTTTGTTCCCGCTTTGGTGGCTTCAGGACTTCCCGACGACCGTTTTTGCTTTGAGGGATTCCTGCCACAAAAGAAAGGCCGCCAGACACGTCTTCAGTCGCTCAGCGAAGAGCATCGCACCATGATTTTCTACGAGTCACCATACCGATTATTGAAAACGCTCCAACAATTCGTGGAGTTTTTTGGCGAAGACCGTCCTGCCTGCGTTGCACGGGAATTATCAAAAGTGCATGAGGAGTGTGTCAGGGGTACGCTATCAGAACTCGTATCACATTTCACCGAGCATGCTCCACGTGGAGAGATTGTCATTGTCGTAGGTGGCATGTAACAATCTTATTTGAGAATATGACATTTATCTTTTAGCATACAAACATCCAGCAATATGAAAAAATTACTATTTTTCAGCGCATGCCTTCTTATCATGGTAGCATGCAAAAATGATGAAAAACCCATAGCGGTAGTTGAGGAGAAAAATGTTGAGCAAAACGACTCTCTCATGAAAATCATTGAACAGAAAGACAATGAGATCAATGATCTGTTTGCCACATTTAACTTGATACAAGAAGGTCTTAACCAGATAGCCGAAGCCGAGAACTATGTCTCGATGGCTAAAGAAGGCGACAGCACTGAGAAAATGAAACAGATATCTGACAAGATGCAGTTCATCCAGCAGAAGATGAAAGAAAACCGCGATCTATTGGACAAAATGCGGGAGCAATTAAGGCAGAGTAGTCTAAAAGGCGACGAGCTGAAGAAAACCATAGAAAGTCTCATATCTCAGATAGAAGAGAAAGACGCCAAGTTGCAGCAATTGCGCTCCGAGCTTGATGCCAAAGACATCCACATCACAGAGCAAGAGCAGAAGATCACAGACTTAAATAATAATGTGACTGACCTGAAGATTGACAGCACAAGTAAGTCGCGCACCATAGACGAGCAAGACAAGAAACTACATACAGCCTATTTTGTCTTCGGCACCAAAGAAGAGCTGAAGAAGCAGAACATTCTCAACAAGAAAGAAGTTCTCAAGAGTGATTTCAACAAGAATTATTTCACGAAAATAGACATTCGTGTCGAAAAAGAATTTAAGCTTTTCAGCAAGTCTGCAAAGCTTCTCACATCCCACCCTGCCGGCTCTTATACCTTGTCACCTGACGCCTCTGGTCAACAAGTTCTGCGTGTCACCAATGCCGACAAATTCTGGAGCACCAGCAAATACATGGTAATCTTGGTGAAATAGCCGGAAAATTTGGAGATATTAGGGGGGGGGTGAAATGGAGTTATAAGGAGCGGTTGGAGGCTTCTTATAACTCCTTGCCATTGTAACGTCTTTTCAAAATTCCTATTCATTTCAAGATAATAAGGTTGTTTTTATGTAAAAAATCTTCTATTTTTCACTTTTTTTCAAAATTGTTTGCATTGCACTGAAAAAATGGTTAATTTTGCATTCCATATTTTATAAAAATTGTAAATTATGAAGTCTTTTTTTTCAATTTCTGATAAAAGACTTCCCATGTGAATGTGAAGCGGTTTCTGATAGGCGCAAAAACTTGATAAAGTACAGATGTCTACAGGATAATTCTTTTCTCATTTCCACACTGAAATTAATATTATAACAATTAACTATCTATGAGAAAAAAACTATGCTTGATTATCTCCTGCCTATTCTTGTTCATGGGAATGGCAGTGGCACAAAACACAGTATCGGGCATTGTGGTATCTGCAGATGACGGTGAGCCCATCATTGGTGCCGCCGTAAAAGTGAAAGGCTCCCAAACAGCCACTGTGACGGACATTGACGGCAAGTTCACTATCCACACGTCAGCAGCCAAGCCTACTATTGAGGTGTCGTATGTCGGCATGCGAACAGAGACCATGAGGGGTGGTACAAACATGAAAATTGTACTCTCTTCCGACGCCCAAAGTCTAAGTGAAGTGGTCGTCACTGGTATGCAGCAAATGGACAAGCGTTTGTTCACTGGTGCTACTGCCAAAGTCGATGCAGAGAAGGCCAAGTTGGATGGTGTCGCCGATGTCACCCGTGCCCTTGAGGGACGTGTGGCTGGTGTCTCCATGCAGAACGTCTCAGGTACTTTCGGAACTGCACCCAAGATACGTGTCCGTGGTGCCACCTCCATCTACGGCAGTTCTTCCCCATTGTGGGTGGTCGACGGCGTGATTATGGAGGATGCTGTCAGCGTCTCTGCCGACGACCTTTCCTCTGGTGATGCCGAGACACTGATTTCCAATGCCATCGCCGGCCTTAATGCCGATGACATTGAGAGTTTCCAAGTGCTCAAAGATGGTAGTGCCACCTCTATCTATGGTGCCAGAGCCATGTCAGGTGTGGTGGTCATCACCACCAAGAAGGGGCGCGCCGGACACAGCAGCATCAACTATACCGGTGAATTCACCTACCGTATGAAGCCCAGCTATGCCAACTACAACATCTCCAACTCTCAGGAACAAATGGGTATATATCGCGAGATGGAAAAGAAAGGATGGCTTGAGTTTGCTTCTTTAGCCAATGGCTCCTCAGCAGGTCTCTATGGTAGGATGTACAATCTCATAGACCAATACCAGAACGGTGAGTTTAGTCTGCCTTTCACCCAGGCTGCCATGAATCAGTATTTGCAGCAGGCTGAATTCCGCAATACAGACTGGTTTGATCTTCTTTTCAACAACAATCTGGTGCAAGATCACTCCATCAGTATCAGTACTGGTACCGACAATGCCAACCTCTATGCGTCATTGTCTGCCATGCATGACCCTGGATGGTATAAGGACAGCAAGGTGCAGCGCTATACCGCCAATGTGAACGCCTCGTTCAATATCTCAAAATGGCTGACCCTGACCATGCGCACCAATAGTTCTTACCGCGACCAAAAGGCGCCAGGTACACTGAACCAGAGCACCGACGTGGTGAGCGGAACCGTCAGCCGTAACTTCGACATCAACCCATTCAGTTTCTGTATGAACACATCCCGTACGCTTGACCCCGACCAAGTGTATACCAGGAACTACGCCCCCTTCAACATTTTCGAAGAGTTGAGATACAACTATATTGACGTGAATGTGATGGATACCAAATTCCAAGGTGAGTTGTCATGGAAACCTTTTGTAGGATTGGAATTGAAAGCCTTAGGCTCCTATCGTATCAATCGTTCGGAACGCGAGCATATCACCCGTAACCAATCAAATCAAGCTGAGGCCTATCGCGCCGGTGTGGACAATCCTAACGTGATGTACAGCAACCCCTATCTCTATCAAGATCCCGACCAACCCAACTCGCTGCCAATGTCTGTCATGTCTGTGGGAGGTATCTATACTATCAACCGAAACTCGGTGAAGCAACTTGACTTCCGCGGCAGTGTCAATTATAATAAGGTATGGAACGACACCCATATTCTCAACCTATTTGGTGGCATGGAGGCCAACCGTGCCGACTATGACGCCACGCAACATATCACGATGGGAGTGGACTACGACAACAGCCGCATCGTGGTGAAAGACTATTTCCGTGAGAAGCAGATGAAGGAAGAGGGTACCCAAACCGACAGTTTCAGCAGGTCATGGAATCGCCGTCTGGCCTATTTTGCCAATGCCAACTACTCCTACAAAGGACGCTATTCACTCAACCTGACAGGCCGTTACGACGGTTCCAACCAGTTGGGTAAAGCCCGTAAATCCCGCTGGCTTCCCACATGGAACGTTTCTGTAGGATGGAATGCTCATGAGGAGAACTGGTTTAAGAACTGGATGGAAAAGACCAATGGTGCATTCTCGCATGCCTCCCTCCGTCTGTCCTACTCTCTGGTAGGTGAGCAGACCACAGCCTCAAACGCATATCCCATCTACGTAGCATCCAATATTTGGCGTCCATGGGGTGACCAGCAGGAGACAGGTATTGAGCTCTACCAATTGGGTAACTCAGAGTTGACCTATGAGAAAAAACATGAATTCAATGTCGGTGTTGACCTTGGATTCCTTCAAAACCGCATCAACCTCACTTCCGATGTCTACTGGCGCGACAACTACGACCTGATGGGATATCTCAACACTCAGGGTGCCGGCGGTGAGATACGGAAGTTTGCAAATGTCGCCTCCATGAAATCACATGGTGTGGAAGCCACCCTTTCCACACAAAACATTGTGACACCTAATTTCACATGGAATACCGACCTTACCTTTGCCTACAACTACACTGAGATTACCGAGCTCCTCTCCCAGACACGTGTCATCGACCTTGTCCAAAGTTATGGTTTTGCCCGTGAGGGATATCCCCATCGTGCACTGTTCTCCATCCCGTTTGTAGGCCTCAACGATGAAGGTATTCCCACCATCATCAACGAAGAGGGTGACGTAACCACCACCAACATCAACTTCCAAGAGTACGACAAACTCGACTTCTTGAAATATGAGGGTCCTTCAGAGCCTACCTACACCGGTGGTCTCAACAACATGGTGAGATGGAAGAACTGGCGTCTGAACGTCTTTATCACCTACTCATTCGGCAACAAGCTGCGTCTTGATCCCGTGTTTGCATCAGCTTACTCCGATCAGTCGGCTATGCCAAAGGAATTCAAGAACCGTTGGGTGATTCCTGGTGATGAGAACAAGACCACTATTCCGGCTATTGCCAGTCGTCGCCAATACTACAACGACTACACACTGGGATATGCCTATAGCGCTTACAACTATTCCACAGCCCGTGTGGCCGACGGAGGTTTCATCCGTATGAAGGACATCTCTTTGACATACGATTTCAATCCCAACCTTCTTCGCAAGGTGGGTCTTCATACAGCATCATTGAAACTCGATGCCACCAACCTGTTCTTAATTTACTCCGACAAAAAGCTTAATGGTCAAGATCCAGAATTCGTCAACTCAGGTGGTGTAGCCTCTCCGTTGTCAAAGCAATTCACTCTGACCGTACGTTTGGGTATCTAACTGTCAACATTTAAAACAACAAAAAGCATCATATAATGAAATCCATAAAATATCTTGCCATTTTATCCGGTGCCTTGGTAGCGCTGTCGCTCAATTCTTGCAGCGAGAGTTTTCTGGATCATGTACCAGATGAGCGCACCGAGATTGATACAGAACAAAAAGTGGTAGACTTGTTGAAGACAGCATATCCGGTAGCCAACTTCATGTGGGTGGGAGAGATTTCAAGCGACAACCTCATCGACAATCAGGCTCCACACTTGCCCACGAAGCCTTGGGATAAGCAAATCTTGACACACTACAACTATGGCACCTACGACCGTTGGGATGAAGAGCTCTTCAATTTCCAGCCTGTCACCTTAGGCACATATAGTGACAGTGATTCTCCAGGTCGTATCTGGGGCGGCTACTATGCCTCTATCGCCACCTGCAACGCAGCCCTTCAAGCCATTGACGAAATCAAAGCCGAAAACAATGGGCAGGAAACGAATGTACTAAAGGCTGCTCGCGCCGAGGCACTGCTCATCCGCGCTTACAGTCATTTCTGTCTTGTAAATGTATTCTGTCAGGCATACAAAGATTCAGACCTTAGCCGCCGGGACATAGGTATTCCCTATGTGACAGAGGTGGAGGACGTGGTGCACAAAGACTACGACCGTGGCAATGTGGCAGAAGTGTATGAGAAAATAGAAGCCGACCTCCTCGCTGGTCTTGCCGGCATTGACGAGGTCATCTATACTCAACCCAAATGGCATTTCAACATGAATGCCGCTCATGCTTTTGCCGCCCGTTTCTACCTTTACAAGCGTGACTGGGCAAAAGTGGTGGAGCACGCCAACGCCGTCTTAGGCACAGACAACAATACCCTGATGAATATGATGATGGATTACTCCGTATTTACAGAGTGCTCCACTGGTAGTGAGTACAGTCTGGCATGGCAGAGTCCCACGCAGAACAACAACCTGATGCTCATTGGCACCTATTCGTTGGTGTATCGCCGCTGCTTCGGCTATCGCTACTCCTGCGCCGGTCCTGCCGCCCGCGACGTATTCCTGATCAATGCCCGCCATGATTTCTGGCGCTCCTACTATGTATGTCCCATCGCATTGGTGAGCGGTATGTGCTTCGGCAGCAGTACTTACGACTATGGATACATCAACAGCAAGATTTTTGAGCAGTTTGAGTACAGTGACAAAATCGCCGGTATCGGCTATCCTCACATCATCGTCCGCGCCTTCACCGCCAACGAGTTGCTTCTTGAGCGTGCTGAGGCCAAGATCATGATGGGACAGCTTGACGCTGGAGCCGAGGATCTCTGCTCCTACTGGAACAATAGTATCGACCGTTTCTCCGAAAGTGACTACAAGAGCTACTATGAGGGTGGATACATCAACTACATCACCAAGGCAATGATTGAGAAATGGTATAGCGAGCCAACCCACGGCAACTGCCATGCCAATTGGGATTTCACCCAAAGCAACGTCAGTCCAACGTATGTAGTCAGCGCGGCGCAAGTGCCATTCATGAACTGCATCAACGAGTTCCGCCGTTTCGAGACCATGTTTGAGGGTATGCGTTTCTTCGACCTCAAGCGCTGGGGCGTGGAATACAGTCACAATTGCGGTGTTTACTCCTCAGAAGTCACACTTGGTGCCAATGATTCCGGCCGTGCCATCGAAGTACCTTGGGAGACCATCTCCGCAGGCATGGAGTCATCCCGTCAGGCATCCAAAGACAATTACACCAACCAGTTGATCTTCAATGAGGAAGATTTTAAAATCAAATAAGGAGGATAAGAGATGAAAAACAAACTTCATATTTTACTTCTGGCTGCCATAGCCATAGTTGGCATCGGTTTCACAGCCTGCTCTGATGACGATTTCACGGACTCTATCTTCGACACCAAGGACTATCCTCTGGACCGCAACTCCTATTCCTTCCCCCTTGACACATTCCTCAAGGTGAACTATCTGGAGCCATACAATCTGAAATTCATCTATCGCATGGAAGACATCGGATCGGATATGAACAAGAACCTCACTCCAGCTTCCTACGAGTCCAGTATGGAGTTGGCAGTACTTTCCAAATACCTCTGGTATGATGTCTATGAGAAGTATGGTGGAGCAGAATTTCTGAAAAACAACAGTCCGCGTATCATCCATGTGATTGGCTCAAAGTCCTACAATACCTCACAAGGCACTGAGACCCTGGGTGTGGCTGAGGGCGGATTGAAGATCACCCTTTTCAATGTCAACAACCTTAACGTGAACGACATTGATATGATGAACGAGTATTTCTTCAAGACGATGCACCACGAATTTGGACACATCCTCGACCAGACACGTATCCATCCCACCGCCTTCAACCTGTTGTGTAACGGACAATACGACGCCTCCAGTTGGAGCGACACACCAGACTCTGTGGCCGCCGGTCGTGGTTTCATGTCTCCATACGCCTCCAGTGCTTACAGTGAAGACTGGGTGGAGACCCTCGCCAACTACATCACCCTTGACACATTGGCTTTTGAGCGCATGATGGGTGCTGCCAGTTACGAATGGGAGCTCATTGACATGGAATGGGATGAGTATGTGAAACGCTCCAGATCTGCACTTTCTCTTGACACAGTAGGCTATTACAAATTCTCCACCGGCGGTGGCGACAATAAATGCTATCGCAGACGTTGCGCCCGCAATGCCGACGACACCGTGGCGCTCGACGCCGACGGCAACGTACAATGGTTGCACACCACCGGCCGTGACGGTGTGGCCATCATCAACCAGAAGATTGACTACGTGCGCAGCTGGTTGAAAGATAATTGGGGCATCTCACTCGATGACCTACGTCGGGAAGTTCAGCAACGCCAGTTCCTCACCAACCCCGATGGCTCATTTGTGAGGACCTCACGCGGACTTGTCAACCGCCTCACGTCACCTTTGGAGAGCGACCCATCTTCCACACTGATGTCACAGTTGCTCATGCAGATTCTCCAATATAAGTCACTTCAAAATTAGTAAGACAACGATATGAAAAAGATACTGTCACTAACTATCATACTGGTAGCCGCACTGAACTTCACATCGTGCAGCAACGAGGAAGACCTTATCTTCGACAAAAGTGCCGCTGAGCGTCTCAACGAGGCCAGTGACCTCTACTCCAGCCGTCTGATGGCATCCCCCAACGGTTGGGCCATGCAACTTTATCCCACCAACGACAATGAGTATCCCTATGGCAACGGCTATCTGTTGCTCTGCCGTTTCAACAAAGACCACTCTGTCAACGTGTCGATGGACAATGTTTTCTCCGACAACAAATATATGGAAGACACCTCATTATGGGAAGTCATCACCGACAATGGTCCTGTGTTGTCGTTCAACTCATTCAACAATTGTCTACATGCCTTCTCCAATCCAGAGGACTTGTCTTTTACCGGCAGCTCCGACGACCCCAACGATGAGACAGGCACCGGTGCCGGCGGCGACTATGAGTTTATCATTGTGGATGCTCCCGAAGACGCATCCTACATGATGCTCAAAGGCAAGAAACGCGGTACCTACAATTTGCTTACCCCCATTGAGACAGGCGTGGAATACAGTGACTACCTTGCCGATGTGAAAGCTTTCCAAAACAAGATGTTCTCAAAAAATGTTCCCACATTCGACGTGATGTATCTTGGTGATAAGATCTATAAGATCACCGATGCCAATGATGGAATCCCCAACATCTATCCCTACGAAGGTGACGCTATCATCGACGAGAGTTTCAACGCATTCCTGATGACCAAGCGAGGAAATGACTACTATCTCCGCTTCCGCGATGCCATCAAGATTGATGGTGATGAGAACACCGTACAGGAGTTCCGCTATGACACAGAGCGCGATATCTTCGAAAGCGTAGACAATGCTGAATACTACATCGATGGCGACGACCCTGTTCGCTTTTTCAAAGAGGTTACTATCCAGAATGGAATGAGTGAGCATGGTTGGCAATTCACCCCCAGCAGCGACATGTCTCCCTCGATGAAAGAACTTGTCGACGCTGTGGCCTCAGAGTTCAAGAGTCGCAAGAACACGCTGTTGAATATCTCCATTCATCTGGTCAGCAACAAGCCCACGCTTCATGTTCAGTACCGCACCAGTACCGGTACCACCGCCAATGCTTACTACACAGTTGATGTAAAAGAGACAGTCAATGGCGCCAGTTTCACTGTCACCGAAAGTGTAGGTCAGGCAGGTCAGCTGCTCACCGTTCTCCCAACGTTGAATGAGCTTGTGATGAACACACTCCAACAAGAATTCAACATCAGCGGTGGCTATACAAAATTTGACATGAACTATGTGACGTTCACAGCAGCCTCCAACCCCAACACTTGGGTTATTATGTCATTGAAATAACAAACTATATAGCAGGTGCCCATCCCCATGATGGGGCACCTGCCAATTAACTCATTTCGGCAATCCGAATACCTATTAATTATATTATAAACTAATTAAGCGCTTATGAAAAGAACAATTTTACTCACTGCAGCATTCAGTATGCTCACCACACTTGGTTTTGCACAGAGTGGGGCACTTCAGAAAATGGTGCCATCGAAAAAAGCTACCCTGACAGAAGCCGTACGGGCTGACAGAGGAACAGCAGCAAGACCACATCGCTCCGTAGCCAACGGTGTCTATTACACCCATGAAAGAGGTGTGATGTATACCGGTTATACTTATGACGGTTTAGCTTATAGAGGCACATTCCTCAACTATCCACCTTTCTATGATGTTGTTCTCTACAATCAATCAGGTAGTAATGACGTCCAATGGTCCATTGGCGAAAATGACGTGACAAGTTGGATGAATCCAGAGACAGGTGATTTCGAGTGGGGTGCGATGCCCAAGACCACAGCCAGCGAGGAGGGCCTTCGCTCCTATACTATACCGACTATGACCAAAGGTGCCATCTCTTATTCATTCCTTGAGACTGACGCAAGAGGCTCTGCCAACGAAGATGGAACCAGCATGGTTGTAACCAACTACTCTGGCTGGGATCTCTCCTACGTGTTCAATGATTACAACACCAACATTCTGTATGGTGGTGGTTCTATTGACCCAGGCACAGGCACAGAAGACGACACTTATATCTACGGTACCGGTCGCATCACTTTCCGTGACGGTACGACATGGAACTCCGTGGGTGTGGCCCAGGTATTCCCTGCTCCCGTATCACCATTCATCGCCAGAGAGATTTCAATTCGTACCGTGTCCAACACTGTACCTATTGCCGAAGGCAAGCAGCTCTATATGGACGTCAGAGACGTAGAACAGCTGAGCAATGGTGAGCTGACATGGGGAGACAATGTATACGAGACACTTGTAGCCACAGCCGACGATATAGACCTCGCTTGGACTTACAGCGACGGCACCAAGGTATTCAACGTAAAATTCCACAAGAAAGAAATTGATGACTTCGGTATCGAGGCCGACGCTCCATTCGTGCTCGACAAAGACTTCAGCCTGCTGATTGCCGGTGTTACCGCAGAAGGTATCGATTGTGGTTTCATGGGTATTACCATTGCCGACGAAGATGCTGACGACTTGGTAAGTGCGGATCCTATCATCGAGCTTGATGGTCAATATTCTGGCTTCAGCTATGGCATTCCCCTTGCTCTTCCCGCAGACTTCTGGGGATTTTTCGACGCAGTTGAAATTCCCACCATACTCTACGGCTCAGACGAGGAAGGCAATACCATCCCCTATGAGAATTGCAACATTCTTCGCATCTCTGCCGATGGTCAGACCGTCACCAATGAGAAATATCCTGAGGAATTCGACGCATATGTCTATGCCAGTGTAGCCCGTGACTGGGTTGACGAGGATGGCAATGAGAACTATTACCTCGATGCTCCAGATTGGATTACAAATTACACTGTTGTTCCTACCAGCAGTGTAGACGAGTCAGGTTTGTACGTGTTGACAGTCACCGGAGAGCCTCTGCCTGAGGGTGTAACTGGTCGTACAGGATATGTCTATCTCAAAGGCATGGGCGGTCTCACCTCCGAGAGTCCTATCATCGTGCTTCAGGGCGACGCCTCTGTCGACGAAGCTCTCAGCATCTCCCCTGTTGCCGCAGCCGCCCACTCTACCAACAACCAGGTCTACAACCTTGCTGGTCAGAAAGTGAATGGCAACTACAAGGGTATTGTGGTGAAAGATGGCAAGAAAATGATTCGCAAATAATCACAACACATCAACATTTCATTTTTGCGAGGTGAATCTACTGGGTTCACCTCGTTATTTATACCATCACAATTAGCATTAAGCCCAACCAGCATAAAATGCTACGACCGATTCAGGACAAAATCCCATGACCTGTTTGGGATAATTAATAATAGTCTTTGTCATTTCAGAAATAATTTTTACCTTTGCATCAATCAATAATAATCAAGATGAAAAAAGTCATACTATCTTTGATCGTCCTGTCCTTCGCCATCACCATGAGTGGCGTGCCATCTCTCAAAGTATGGCGTACCTATACACAAAGCGACGGCACTCAGATTGAGTTGATGCTGATGGGCGACGAGAATTTCCATTATTATACCACCACCGACGGCATCGCCGTGATGGAGGATCGTGGCAGTTATTATTATGCCGACATCACCGGCCAGTACATTCAACGTACCGATATACTGGCTCATGGACCACAGCTTCGCACCCCTACAGAATGTGCAACATTGACACAATTGGGCAACCATGAGCCCAACAACCTCCGTCGTCTGCGTTCTAATGCTCCTCAATTGACAAGTCCCCGAAAACTCGGTGAACCCGGATCTTTCATTGGCAGCAAACGTGGTCTGATTATTCTGGTAGGTTTTGACGATTTGGACTTTTCAAGCGAAGATCCCCCTGCCACATGGAGTGACATGGTCAACACCGAAGGCTACACGAACAACTTAGGTGCCCGTGGTAGCGTTCATGACTACTTCACAGCCCAAAGCAATGGCCTTTTCGACCTCACCTTTGATGTGGTAGGTCCTTTTAAAGCCCCCAAGAGTGTCACCTACTACGGTGAGAACGGCAGCAGAGGAGGCGACCAATGGTCACGCGTCATCGAATTGATAAAATTTGCCTGCGAGTCTGCCGATGAGACCGTCGACTTCAAAGACTACGACTGGGATGGCGACGGTGAGGTAGATCAAGTCTTTGTGCTATACGCTGGACTGGGCGAGGCCAGTGGCGGCGAAAGTTATACCATCTGGCCCCATGAGTCTCAGATCGGCAAATGGCCAGTGGCCTATCGCCTTGATGGTGTCATCATCAACACCTATGCCTGCGGTGAGGAGCTGAACGCCAATCTACAACTCACGGGAATTGGCACTTTCTGCCATGAGTTCTCCCACTGCCTTGGATTGCCCGACTTCTACGACACCACCGCCAATGACGGTGTGAGTGAGGGAAACTATGGAATGGGCTCATGGGATGTCATGTGCAGTGGTTGCTATAACTCCAGTAGTTGGGTACCCGCTTCCTATACAGGCTATGAGCGCAATTTCTGTGGTTGGCTGGAGTATCAGGAACTGACAGATCCCTGCAAGGTATCGGCACTCGAACCTTTGGCAAGTGGTGGCGATGTTTTCTGTTGTCGTAATCCCAAGAACATCAATGAATATTATCTCTTTGAGCACCGCAACAACACCGTGGGATGGGATCGTGGCGTCTCTGGCAAAGGATTGTTAATCTATCATGTCAACTATGTCCGCAACCGCTGGCAGAACAACACCGTCAATACCACGGGCAATGGCGATCCATGCATGTCTGTCGTGACAGCCGACAACAGTCCTTCTGTCTACACAGAGAAAGGCGACCTGTTCCCTTACACCTCAACCATCCCCATCCGCACCTACAATGAATTCTCCGACACTACGACTCCCGCTGACATTCTCTACACAGACAACAGCGATGGTACGAACCTATTGCATATTAAATTAAGCAGGATCTCATATGTATCTAAGAGCAAAACCGTCTCATTCGTTTTCAACGACGGCACCAATGAATATGTCAGCACAGGAACCGACGAGCATATCTTCACTCAGCACCAATCCTCACCATCTGGCATCTATGACCTCAATGGTATCAGGATGGATGCCACAGAGGATAATCTATCCGATTTGCCCCGAGGCCTTTATATTGTGAAGTCCATCGATGGCAGCACAAGAAAAGTAATCGTGAAATAACGTCATAACGAAATGACATCACAACGAAATAACGCCTAAAATATAACAAGAAACAACCCTAAACTCTTCAATTTAGAAATCTTATGCAAAACGGTAGCAAAATCTACTTATTTTCCATCGTATTGGTAGCAGTCCTTGGTGGTCTGCTCTTCGGATACGACACCGCCGTGATTTCCGGCGCAGAGAAAGGACTTCAGGCATTCTTCATGGAAGCCAAGGATTTCACTTACACAGATGGCTGGCATGGTTTCACCTCAGCCTCAGCACTCATCGGCTGTATCATCGGTTCAGCACTCTCAGGATTTCTTGCCACACGTCTGGGTCGTAAGAAATCACTCATTATAGCCGGACTGTTGTTCTTCATCTCAGCATTGGGTTCCATGCGCCCGGAATTTCTGTTCTTTGAGTATGGCAAGCCCACCTTTTCCTTGCTGATTATGTTCAACATCTACCGTGTCATCGGTGGTATCGGTGTAGGACTCGCATCAGCCATTTGTCCTATGTATATCGGCGAGGTAGCTCCCTCCAATATCCGTGGAATGCTCGTGAGTTGGAACCAATTTGCCATTATCTTTGGACAATTAGTAGTCTATTTCGTCAACTTCTTTATCCTTGGCGACCATATCCAGCCAGTTGTTGAGGAAATGGGTAAAGGCATTGCAATGATTACTCCTGCCGCACAGTGGACAGTGACCACAGGCTGGCGCTATATGTTTGGTAGTGAGGCAGTGCCCGCAGGTCTCTTTGCCATCCTCATCTGCTTTGTACCTGAGACGCCACGCTACCTTGTCAGTATTGGCAAAGACAAGCGTGCCTTAGGCATCTTGGAGAAAATCAATGGCTCGGAAAGAGCTGCCCAGATTCTTCAGAACATCAAGGATACGATGACTGTCAAGACAGAGCGTCTGATGACATACGGTGCCCTGTGTATTTTCATCGGCATTATGCTCTCAGTCTTCCAGCAGGCTGTCGGTATCAACGCCGTACTCTATTACGCCCCACGTATCTTTGGCGACATGGGCATGAAAGACCCCATGGTGATCACCGTAGTCATGGGTGTCATCAATATTTTGTTCACACTGGTAGCCATCTTCACCGTAGAGAAACTTGGTCGTAAGCCACTGCTTATCTGCGGTTCTATCGGAATGGCTATTGGTGCCTTCGGTGTGGCACTGACCTTCGGCCACGCTGGCATGGAGATGGTGACAGCCATCAGCATCATGGTCTATTCCGCCTCGTTTATGTTCTCATGGGGTCCCATCACCTGGGTACTTATCGCAGAAATCTTCCCCAACACCATCCGTGGTGCCGCTGTGGCCATAGCTGTGGCATTCCAATGGATATTCAACTTCATTGTCTCCTCCACATTCGTTCCTATGTTCAACATGCACCTCTCTGAAGGCGATGATTTCGGACATTGGTTCACATACGGTCTCTATGGTTGTATCTGCGTCATCGCTGCCATCTTCGTATGGCGCCTCGTCCCCGAGACCAAGGGCAAGACCCTGGAGGATATGAACCGTCTGTGGTTGGAGAAGAAAAACAAATAATACGGAATGAGTCTGACAGAAATCATCAATTTGTCGCCCGAATCTCGCAATTTTTCCTTTGAGGTGCTTCCTCCCTTGAAAGGCAACGGCACTGGCAGCCTTTTCAATACAATAGCGAAGATTTGCGAATTCGACCCTCTTTATATCAACATCACGACGCATCACAGCGAATACGTCTACAAAGAACTTGACAATGGTCTGCTGGAACGGCACCGTGTGCGGCGCCGTCCCGGCACTATTGCCATAGCCGCTGCCATACAGAATCATTTCGACATCCCCGTCATTCCCCACGTCATCTGCAGCGGCACCACGATTGAGAACATCGAGTATGAGTTGCTTGATCTACAGTTTCTTGGTATCAGCAATCTGCTCTTACTCCGTGGCGACAAGGCTAAGGACGACAAGATGTTCACCCCCACGCCCGGAGGTCACACACATACCACCGACCTGATTCGGCAGGTACAGCGATTCAATGATGGCTTTTTTGCCGACGGTTCTCCCATCAAACATCCCGGCAACCGTTTCCATTTTGGTGTGGCATGTTATCCTGAGAAACATGAGGAAGCCCCCAATCTGGAGCAAGACATGGCACACCTGAAAGAAAAACAAGACATGGGTGCCGAGTATGCCATCACACAGCTGTTCTACGACAATCAGAAATATTACGACTTTGTGGAGAAGGCTCATGCCATGGGCATCACCATTCCTATCATCCCCGGCATCAAGCCTTTTGCCAAGCTCTCACAACTCACCGTGGTACCCAAGACATTCCACTGCGACATCCCTGAGGACCTGGCAGCAGAGGTACTGAAATGCAAGACCGATGAAGATGCCCGTCAATTAGGTATAGAATGGTCCACCGCACAGTGCGAGGATCTCTATGCCCATGGTGTGAACAACATCCACTTCTATACTGTCTCGGCCGTGGACTCCGTCGTCGAGATTGCCAGAAGATTAAAAGCATCATCTTTAGTGTCTTCATCCACGATACATTCAGATTGATTTTAGACACGACACAATTACATTACGATAGCGCAACATGAAATTCAGTGAGGTAATCGGACAGGAAGAAGCCAAACAACGGCTGCGTATGCTCGTCAGCGAGGACCGCGTCCCGCACGCCCTGCTTTTCTGCGGTCCACAAGGCTGCGGCAAGATGGCCTTGGCCATGGCATTTGCCTCCTATCTGCTTTGTGCCAACAAAGAGAATGGTGACAGCTGCGGGCACTGTCCCCAATGCGCCATGACACGTAAGTGGGCACATCCCGACCTTCACTTCACCTATCCCGTCATCAAGGCCACCGGCTCGTCAAGCGACTACAAGCCCGTGAGCGACGACTACTCCCGCGAGTGGCAGCGCATGCTTGGTGAGTCACCCTATTTCACCATTGACCATTGGCTTCGTGAAATTGGCGCAGGCAACCAACAAGCCACCATCACTGTTCGAGAGAGTGACGAAATTGCCAGGAAGCTCAGTTTGAAGTCCAGTCAGGGTGGATATAAAGTCTCGCTGATATGGCTTCCCGAGCGTATGAACGAAGCCAGTGCCAACAAATTGCTAAAGCTCATCGAGGAGCCACCTTCGCAGACAGTGTTCCTCATGGTAAGTGAAGAGCCGGTTTTGCTGCTGGAAACCATCCGAAGCCGTACACAGCGGTTTGACATGCAAGCCATTGAGACACCCTCCATCGAGCAGGCACTCACCGACCTCCGCGGCATTGATTCCTTACAGGCACGTCGTGTGGCACGCGTAGCCAACGGCAGTTGGACAAAAGCCATCGACCTGCTGAGTGCCGAGAACGAAGAACGCGGGTTTCTCGACATGTTCATCAAGATGAACCGCCAGTCGTTTGAGCGCAATATCCGTGAGATGAGGAATTGGAGCGACAACGCCTATGACTTAGGGCGTGAGCGGCAGCGACGCATGCTCCGCTATTTTCTCCGTATGATACGCGAGAGTTTCATGTATAATTTCCATATCCCGGAACTCAACTACATGACAGAGGAGGAGGAAAACTTTGTCCGTCGCTTTGCCCCATACGTCAACGAGGCCAATGTCATAGAGATGTCAGACCTCATGGCCGAAGGCATCCGCGACATCGGACAAAATGCCAATGCGCGCATCGTGTTCTTCGACACGGCCCTACGTATGACACGGCTCCTGCGTCTCAAATAAAAAAGACCCTACAACAACCATAGTCATATAACAGTCATCATGACTATCACTACAAACACATATAATATATAATGGACTATAAGAATTTAAAATATAAAATCTCTGCTGGATGCGACCGCGGCCTATGCCACAAAGGTGTCGGCCGTCAGAACATGCAGCTGAACACATACGATTGGCTGGCCGATGTCCCGGGAAATGCCCAAAGTACGGACTTGGTGGAAGTGCAGTTCAAGAACACTCGTAAAGGCTACTATCACAACGTCAACAACCTTGAGCTCAACAAGGGCGACATAGTGGCCGTAGAGGCCAACCCTGGTCACGACATCGGCGTGGTGACCCTGACAGGAGAGTTAGTGAAGCTCCAAATCAAGAAAGCCAACCTGAAATCCGCTGAAGACATTCGTCGCATCTATCGTATCGCCAAGCCCGTGGACATGGAGAAATACGAGGAAGCCAAGAGCCGAGAGCATGACACCATGATTCAAAGTCGCCAGATTGCCAAAGACCTGGGACTGGAGATGAAAATCGGTGATGTGGAGTATCAAGGTGACGGCAATAAGGCCATCTTCTACTATATCGCCGACGAGCGTGTGGACTTCCGTCAACTCATCAAAGTATTGGCAGAGACCTTTCATGTACGCATAGAGATGAAGCAAATCGGTGCCCGTCAGGAAGCCGGACGTATCGGTGGCACCGGTCCCTGCGGCCGCGAACTATGCTGTGCCACATGGATGAAAAATTTCATCAGCGTAAGCACAAACACCGCCCGTTTCCAGGACATCTCCCTCAATCCCCAAAAATTGGCTGGCATGTGTGCCAAATTGAAATGCTGCCTCAACTACGAGGTGGACAACTATATGGAGGCCAGCCGCAAACTACCCGGAAAAGACATCATCCTTCAGACTCAGGACGGTGACTACCATCTCATCAAGACCGACATACTGGCAGGACTTCTCACCTACTCCACCGACAAGAATGTGGCAGCCAACATGGAAACCATCAATGCTGAGCGCGCTCATGCCATCATTGAGATGAACAAACAAGGAGAAAAGCCCCTCTCACTTCAAGAAGACGATAAACAAAGGGAGCAAAATAAACCTGTGGATTTGTTGGCAGGCGAGAGCATCACACGCTTCGATAAAACCAAGAAAAAGAAGAAGAAAAAAAACAAACAAGAATCCAAAGATGCAGGAAATGCCGCCGCCCCGCCAAAAAACGCCAAGACAGCGGCAGAGAAGGCCAAAAAGTCTGAAAAACCTGGAGGAACAGCAGAAAAAGCTGATAAGGTGGAGAAAAATGACAAACCCGAAAAAGCCGATAAGCCCGAAAAACCAGAAAAAGGAGACAGGCCAGAGAAAGGAGACAGGCCAGAGAAAGGAGACAGACCAGAGAAAGGAGACAGGCCAGAGAAAGGAGACAGACCAGAAAGAAAGCCCAACAAAGCGAATGCTCCACGTCGGAACAGACAGCGTCCCGGCAAGAACCCCAACATCGGGAAAGACAACCAAGACTCATCTCACGCATGACCCTTCACCAAACATATCGCCAACTACAGGTTGCCGTCGCTATTATAGCGGCGGCAGCTTTTACGTCATGTTTTGACAGGACCATCCATTTTGAATACAAAGGCACGAAGATTGATGGATGGAATCGGGAGGACACCGTGGCATTCAGTATTCATTCCATCGAGGAAGCAAGTTATTATGTCGAGGAACTTGGAATTCGTGCCAACAACCAGTATCCTTTTGCCAAACTACACCTGAAGGTGAGACAAGAGATTATCTCCACCAACGACACGACCCACCGACAATTATTTGAAGATGCCGTCCAACTCCCAATATATGACGACCATGGCGAGTCTGTCGGCACAGGCGTGAATCTACGACAATACAAAATACCTCTAAAGACTTTAAGACTGCAGGCAGGCGACTCCCTCCAAGTCAGCATCTGCCATGATATGCGCGATGATGACATTTGCGGAATCTCAGACGTAGGTTTTCGTCTGATTAAGAACTAATGCCTCCTTTTCTTTTCACTATGCCTGATAGACATCGTCAAGCCATAGAACATTTCTCTATGTCCTGACAAGGTTACGGCTTGCATCCATCCGAAGAAAAATAAACAATAAAATGGTGAATCCCCATAGTGAGCTACCTCCATAACTGAAGAATGGCAATGGAATACCGATAACAGGGGTCAGTCCCAACACCATACCGATATTGATAAACACATGGAACAGGAAAATACTGAGCACACAATAGCCATATACTCTTCCGAACTTAAAGGGCTGTCGTTCCGCCAATTTGATCAATCTCAAGATTAGAGCCAAGAAAAGGATCAAGACACCGGCAGACCCGATAAATCCCTCTTCTTCTCCCACCGTACAGAAGATAAAGTCCGTATCCTGTTCTGGAACGAATTTCAACTTTGTCTGAGTGCCATTCAAGAATCCCTTTCCTTCCAATCCTCCCGACCCAATGGCAATTACACTCTGATGCACATTGTAACCTGCGCCATCTTTGTCATCCTCCAAACCCAGTAACACATTGATACGTGTACGCTGATGCGGTTCCATCACTTTGTTGAGAACAATACTCGCCGAATAGAAAAAAATGATTGAGCCCAAGGTGAAGAGCGCAATATACAGATAATTTCTTATCCGTGTACTGAGACCCTGATAAAGGAAATAGCCGATCAAGGCAGCGCACAACAGTAATTGCACCCATACCACATCAAACGGTATCACATACTCAGAGAAAAGGAGGAAAATCATCGTTATCACCATGACAAAGACTCCAAGTCTAAACGCCTTTTGCCTATCATCACAATAGGTGTACACCATACCTGTGGAAAAAACATGTATCAGCAACAAGACGACAAATTTCCCAAGTGACGTTGGTGTATCCCACAACAGGACCTGCTCATATCTGATTCCAAGTACAAAATAGGCCACCATGGCCAATCCGGTAAATAAGATGCTTCCAGGCATTCCCTCACGGTAGAACATCAAGAAGAAAGAGAGATACACCAATGCCGACCCGGTCTCCTTCTGCATGATGATAAACGCCATGGGCAACAGGGCAATAGCACAAGAGGCAAAAAAATCCCTGAACCTATGGATGTTATAACCATATGTACTCATGAATTTTGCCAGTGCCAATGCCGTGGCAAACTTGGCGAACTCCGCAGGTTGCAGACGGAAAGAGCCGATCACGAGCCAGGATCTGGAACCCTTGATCTCATGAGGATTAAATATCGTGATGAACAGCAATGCCAACATCAGCACATACACCACATAGGCAAAGGTATCGTAGTACCTGTCGTCAAGCATTAACAATACAAATCCCAGACATAGCGAGGATCCTATCCACACAATCTGCATACCCGAACGTGTGGATAGACTTAATATGTCGGGTTCGCTATAGGAATAGCTTGCTCCGCATACACTCATCCACCCGAACACCAAAAGTGCCAGGTATATCAGTATAGTCCACCAGTCAATAGACTGAAAGACCCCCCTTCGACTATCTGTCCTTTGTACCATACTTCAAATGTTGACTTTGTATACGTTCTGCCTGACGTTTAGACCCTTCCGACAAGTCGCCCTTAATATACTGCTCCATCATCAGCGCACCTATCGGCACGCCAAAGGTAGCGCCGAATCCACCGTTCTCCACATAGACAGCAATGGCGATCTGAGGATTATCCATGGGCGCAAAGCCCATGAACACCGAGTGGTCTCGCCCTCTGTTCTGTGCTGTACCGGTTTTGCCACAAACAGCATAGTCGCTGCGGTTGGCACTACGGCATGTGCCTCCCGTGACGGCCCTTCTCATTCCTCGTACCACGAGATTATATGCTGTCTGAGAGGCTTTTGTATATTTTTTTGTAGTGTAGAGAGAGTCCAATGGCTGGTCTTGGATTTCCTTTGCCACATGTGGTGTGATATAATAGCCTCTATTAGCGATCGTAGCACATAGATTTGCGATTTGCAGTGGGGTAAGTGTCACCTCACCTTGTCCGATAGCAATACTGATCACCCCTAAAGGATTCCAGTTGTTTTTGAACTGTTTGTCATAATACGACGCATTGGGAATCATACCTCGCTTCTCACCAGGTAGGTCCACGCCCAACTGATACCCGAAGCCCATACTCACCATATAGTCTCTCCATGTGTCCATCGCCGTTTGTAGCGTACCATACTTCTTGGTATTGGACAGCATATAGTAAAGGCCCCAGCAGAAAAATCCGTTGCACGATGTACCTATGGCTGGTATCAAGCTGAGAGGTGCTCCATGAGAGTGACATCCCACGCGCATACCACGGAATACGAAACCACGCGAACAAGGATAGCTGGTTGTGGAGTCTATGATCTGCTCATTAAGGAAAGTCAGCGCCTGACTGGTTTTGAAGGTGGAGCCCGGCGGATATTGTCCCATAATAGCGCGGTTAAGCAATGGCTTTTGAGGATTATTCGACAGAATTTGATGGTTTTTCCCTCGTTGTCGACCAATCATGATACTCGGGTCGTAAGAAGGAGATGACACCATACACAAAATCTCGCCCGTACTGGGCTCTATCGCCACGATAGCCCCGAGTTTTCCTTCCATCAGTCTTTCCCCAAGTCGCTGCAGATTTATATCCACGCCCAATGTGATATTCTTGCCAGGTATAGGGCGAGTGTCAAACTCCCCATCCCTGTAGTTGCCTTGTATACGTCCGAAAGCATCTCGTAAAAGGATTTGAACGCCCTTTACCCCTCGCAATTCTTTCTCATAATACCGCTCGACACCTATTTTTCCTATATAGTCACCAGGCTGGTAGTAATCATCTTTTTTGATATCATCTGGCGACACTTCCGCCACATCCCCCAACAGCAAGGCCGCATTAGGATACTCATACTGTCGGATGGTACGCCGCTGGATATAGAAGCCAGGGAATTTATATGCTTTTTCCTGAAAGACACTAAACTCCTGGTCTGAGAGTTGCGTGAGGAAAAGCTGTTGTGTGAAAGGAGAATAGCCAGGTGTTTTCCTGATATCGGCCATTCGCTTGATAAAATACTCCTTGGTGATATTCAGTGTCTGACAAAACTCTGTGGTATCGAGATTTTCCTGCTGTTCCTTGACCACCACCATAATGTCATACGAAGGTTGGTTATAGACAAGTAATGTACCATTGCGGTCGGAGATATTACCCCTTGAAGGGAACTCCACTTTTTTCAAGAAAGCGTTGCTGTCCGCATTTTTCTTATAATCATCACTCATGATTTGGAGCACAAACAGGCGTATGATGTATATGACCATTATTGTAATGGCCACTCCACCAATGACATATTGCCGTTTTTGCAGCTCGTAATCTTTCATAACAACATGGAACTCCCGACGCTTCCGGTTTTGTTATATCGTAGTTCCTTGATGACTAATTTCCAATCTTTTTATGCACCAGTCTGTCGACTGCCAATATTAGTACGATAGTCAGTATAGCACTTCCAATCACACATTCTATCCATGTCTTTATATTAAAGAAAGACATCATCTCGAGTGTAAAGTAAATAAGGCAAAAGCCCAGCACTATCGCCACAGTATAATATGTATAGGACTTAAATCCCATCACCGCCACTGATGGTATAAAACTCTCCTCCTTTTCTCTTGAGGCAAAGAGGTTGAGTAGATAAGGTTGAGCCATCGCCATCACCGTCAGCGAGGCCGCGGTCACCCCAGGGGTGTTAGCGAAGATGTCCAAGATCAATCCCATCACAAATGCCCATACCATCATCACCCATCTTGGCGTACCTTTTTTCATAGATACGACAAAGAACACATACAGCAGGGGCATGGCACATCCGAAGAGATGTATGTGGTTGAGTATGAAGACCTGTGCCACACACAACACCAGAAAGATGACGGGTTGGCGTATGATATCAAAGTTCATCAGCTATTGTATCTTCTTGGGTTTGATGGAGTCCGCAGCTTGTCTTAGCAATTCAAGTTTCTCACGTACTGCCTTGTCGTCGATGACACACACATCACGCAGGCGACTGAAATCGGTGGAGAGTCTCACCTTCAAGGTATATGAGAGTCCGTCGTCGGAATCCTGAGAGTCAATGACATGTCCCACTAGGATACCGGCAGGAAACATCGACGAATAGCCACTTGTGACAATGGTATCCCCCTTCTCAAAGAGCGCATGACGTGGTATGTCCTCCACATAAGCCACATCAGAGGCACCACCTCTCCATCTCAAATATCCGAAATATCTTTTATTCAATATGGCGCAACTGATATTCGACATTCTACTCAGCACCGGTATGACGACGGAATAATGTCCTGAGGCCAGAAAAACGACCCCCACGACCCCATTTCCACATGCTACGGCCATATCACTCCCCACACCATCATAAATACCCTTGTCGAGTGTAATGAAATTGTTGGGTTTATCCAGGGAGTTGCTGATTACTTTAGCAGGAATCAGTTTATACTGGCTAAGTACAGGGTTTATCACAGTGTCGACAAGAGTGGAGTCGTTTTTCCGCATTTCATCAAGAAGTTGTTCTCTCAGTGTCGCCACCTCTTGTTCCAATGCGATGTTTCGCTCTGTCAGCTGCTCATTCAGAGAGCCCATTGTGAAGAACGATCCGATTTTCGCATCAGTCTCATAGACAAGCCCTGAAATGTAGTTGGCGGATGTGAACCACACACTGCCCTGATAGTGGTTGAACTGAAACATGAGCACAAGACTCACCACCTCCAACAGCAAAAACACGAACCAATAGCTGTATTTTTTCAGGAACTCAATGAGATTACGCATACGCCGGATGGGTTAGTTCATCAGGATGTCGTATTTGTATTTGCCTACATTTTTCAAAGCCACGCCAGCACCTTTGGCCACACTGAGGAGAGGGTCTTCGGCCACATGGAATGGTATTTGTATTTTATCGTGAAGTCGCTTGTCGAGTCCACGCAGCAATGCACCGCCACCAGTGAGATAAATGCCATTGTGCACAATGTCGGCATAAAGCTCTGGTGGTGTCTTCTCAAGCGCTGAGAGGACGGCGTTTTCGATTTTTGCCACAGTTTTGTCGAGGCAATGTGCAATCTCCTGATAGCATACAGGCACTTCCATAGGAAGGGCTGTGATGCGGTTGGGACCATGCACGATATAGTCCTCTGGAGCCTCCTCACCCAAGTCAGTGAGTGCAGATCCGACATGTATCTTGATACGCTCAGCCATACGCTCTCCCACCTTAAGGTTATGCTGACGGCTCATATAGTCTTGTATATCTGCGGTGAGGTCATCGCCAGCGATACGGATAGAGTTGTTGCAGACGATACCACCCAATGATATCACAGCGATTTCTGTGCTACCACCGCCGATATCCACAATCATGTTACCCTCAGGAGCCTCCACATCAATACCGATACCGATAGCGGCAGCCATAGGTTCGAATATCAGGTACACGTCACGTCCATCGGCATGTTCGGCGGAATCGCGCACAGCCCTGAGCTCCACTTCCGTCGAGCCTGAGGGAACACCGATCACCATACGCAGTGATGGTGAGAAGAGACGGTTGCCAGTGTGCACCATTTTAATAAGTCCTCGCATCATCTGCTCGCAAGCGGAGAAATCAGCGATCACGCCGTCACGTAACGGGCGCACGGTGCGTATATTGTCGTGCGTTTTCTCGTACATCAACTTGGCTTTCTCACCAACAGCAATCATTTTGTCGGTATGCTTGTCAAGCGCTACGACAGACGGTTCATCCACCACGATTTTATCATCGCTGATAATGATGGTGTTGGCAGTGCCAAGATCCATTGCTATTTCCTGAATAAAAGAAAAAAATCCCATCTTTTTACTTAAGGTAAGTTCTAACTTTACTAATTAGGTGTATTCTTGATAGATGTCACCTTTGTATACTTCATATTATATTATCCTATTCCACTTATATTATTATGGTATGACAACCACTGCACATATCAGTATCTTTAAGGCCTATTTTGAGGTATCAAACCACGAATGGATAGCAGTATCATAGTGGCTGCTCACGCCGAATGCGCGCTCTGCAAACATGCGTCGCTCAGCCAGTGTCGTCTGCGCACCCTTTTTGTTGAGTATATCCAACAATACGCCATATTCTGACTTGCTGGGCACGATTACCACGTCGTTGAAATTCTTGGCAGCTGCGCGGATGAGTGAGATACCGCCGATATCTATTTTCTCAATGATGTCCTGCTCTGACGCACCGCTGGCCACGGTGTCTTCAAAAGGATAGAGGTCTACCACGACGAGGTCGATGGTTGGGATGTCGTATTTCGCCATTTGCTGTTGGTCCTCCTCGTTGTCACGTCGTGCGAGAATACCACCAAAGACTTTGGGATGCAATGTCTTCACCCTTCCACCTAAGATAGAAGGATAAGTGGTCAGAGTCTCCACTGCCTTGCAAGGATATCCTGACGACTCGATGAATTTCTGTGTGCCTCCTGTTGATAAAAAACTCACGCCCTCACTGTGGAGTTTAGCCAACAAAGCATCTAATCCATCTTTATGGAACACTGAAATCAGTGCGGTCTTTATATTTTTGTCATCAACCATAACAATATTAGTTTTTGGGGTTGCAAAGTTACTCAAAAAAGCATTAATCTTATACATCTTTGAAATAAATTTTTAAAAATTTCTTGAATTATTGATTTATGTTAAAGTACTTTTCCCAAACATTTTTTTATTTTCAATTTTTTTCTTAATTTTGCATTATCAATGACTCACCTATAACATTTATCATTATGATTGAAAAAATTTTCTCGCCAGAGACTTATTCCATGTTAGGACAATGGTCTTTTAGTTTTTTGAAAAACCTATTAGTGGCCATCCTCGTTTATTTGGTTGGTAGCTTTATTATCAAATGGATTGTCAAATTGGTCACCAAGATGTTGGAGAAGAGCAAGGTCGACAAATCATTGTTCTCTTTCCTTAAAAGCATTGTAAAAGTCGTATGCTGGTTGACGTTGATCATCATTATCATCTCCATTCTTGGCATTGAGACCTCCTCATTCATTGCACTGTTCGCATCTGCCGGTGTTGCTATTGGCATGGCACTGAGTGGTACCTTACAAAACTTTGCCGGCGGCGTGATGATCCTGCTGTTTAAGCCCTTCAAGGTGGGTGACTACATTGAGGCACAGGGATTTGCCGGCACTGTAAAAGAGATACAAATCTTCAACACCATTATCAACACCGTCGACAATCAGACAATCATCATTCCTAATGGCGGTCTGTCGACAGACTCGCTGAAGAACTACACGAAAGAGAAATATCGCCGTGTAGATCTTGACTTCCGCTTTGCCTACGGCACCGATCTTGACAAAGTTAAGGCGGCCATCAACGAGATTCAGGCCAGCAACCCACTGATTATCCAAAATGCCGTGGAAGACAGCCCTGTGGTGGCCGCTCCCTGGGCAGGCATCACCGAGTTCAGCGAGAACGGTGTCGTCGTCAACACACGTACATGGTGCAAGGTGGAAGACTACTGGACGATCTATTTCTTTATGAACGAGACAGTCTATCAGCAACTGAAGGAGCGCGGGTTCATGTTCCCACACAAAGCTGTCGACGTGAATATCATCAAGTAAAATATTGTATTTCAGGTGATTCTATCACCATATAAGAATCAGAGAGCTACGGAATGCGTAGTTCTCTGATTCTTTTTTATAGCTATATTTATAACTATTCATATTCCATCTTCCGTCACCACATTTCAATCAATTTTTTCAAAAAATGATAAAGGAATGACACACATATTGACAAATTGGTGTTAACTCATCATTAAAAGTGAGTATGCAACTATCTTATTCACAAAATAACCCTAAATATGATGATAAAATGCGGATAATATAAAAGAAATATTTACTAATTTATGAGTATTGCGTATTTTTATCAATCACATTACCTTTGCACTCGATTTGACAAAGGCACAGATACATGCCTTTTTCACATCAATAATATAATATACGGTTTCGGTTCATACAACATGGATAACGCATTCAGAAATATGTCAACAATCAAAAAAATACTCGCAACAGCCATCATGGGTATGGTCTGCACACAAGCATTTACACAAGTCAATGCAGTGGACAGCGTGATGGAACACGCCAACGGGAAGCGTCTAAGTGTTGGAGGCTACGGTGAGGTGGCGCTATCTCGCAATTTCTACAGCGACAACATCTACCGCTATACCAAGGCCTCTCAATATAAAAACGACCCCAGCCACGGACGCTTTGACATACCCCATGCCGTGATCTATTTGGGTTATGACTTCGGCAAGGGATGGTCGATGGGAACAGAGATAGAATTTGAGCACACTGGTACTGGCAGTGCGGTGGAACAAGAATTTGAGGAAGCCGGAGAATGGGAGCAGGAAGTGGAGAAAGGCGGAGAAGTAGAATTAGAGCAATTCTGGCTTCAGAAGAGTTTTTCCAAAGCTTTCAACCTGCGCATCGGTCATATTGTGGTGCCCGTAGGACTGAACAACTCTCGCCACGAGCCCCTTAATTTTTTCACGGTCTACCGTCCCGAGGGTGAGAACACGATACTTCCCTCTACCTGGCACGACACAGGCATCAGCTTATGGGGACGCAGCGGTGACTTCAAATATGAAGTTGAAATTGTCGCTGGTCTCGATGCCTTTAATTTCAGCCGCGACAACTGGGTGAAAAGCGGTGCCGGCTCTGCATTTGAATACAAAGTAGCCAACAAATATGGTTTTGCCGCCCGCATCGACAATTACACCATTCCTGGTTTGCGCATCGGCATCAGCGGATACTACGGCAAGTCCATGCACAACACCTATCCCCATGACATGGAAGGCACCAATGTCAATGGTGAAAAGAAAGCATACGACAACATTAAAGGAAATGTGGCCATTGGATCCTTTGACTTCACCTACAACCGTTACAACTGGATTGTCAGAGGCCAAGCAGACTATGGTTATGTGGGCGACGCAGCCACCATCAACAATATCAAACGCACACGCGGTAAAATCAGCAACTCACCCTATAGCACCACTCCTGTGGGCCAGAATGCTATCGCAGTGGGTGTGGAAGCTGGCTACGACATTTTCTCGCAAATTACGAAATTGCATCAACAGGATCAGAAGCTCTACGTTTTCGGTCGCTATGAATACTATGATTCTTATATCCCCACCAGTGAGCAGCAGGACTATCAATTTACGAAGAAAAACCGGCTGGTCATGGGTGTGAACTATTTCCCTATTCCTCAAATAGCCATGAAAGCAGAGTTCTCACAGCGTTTCCTAAAGAGCCAATACAACAATGAGCCCTCCATCAACGTGGGCATAGCTTACGAGGGGTTCTTCCTGTAAAAATAACATGTGACACAAGAAATGACATATTAAAAACAAGAACAAAAAAGTATGAAAAAGTATTTAACTATGATTGCCTGTCTGTTGACAGGTGCCCTGTGCGTCACCTCCTGTAGTGATGATGACGATAACAACGAGAAAAAAGAGTCGGCACAAGTTACAGCCATTGCCCAGTTATCAAAGCAGTACGTGGAAAATGTGGTCTACTCCACTTATACAAATCTGGCCAATGAGACAGAGAAGCTCTACGACAAACTGGAGGCAGCTAAATCAGCCTATCGCAATGGCAGCATTAAGCAAAGCAATATTGACGAGATCTGTGACATTTTCCTCACAGCCCGCGCCTACTGGGAACAGTCTGAGGCATTCCTGTATGGCCCAGCCACGACCTTCGGAATCGACCCTCATATCGACACCTGGCCTCTTGACTTAGACGCACTGGCCGTGGCACTCAGCAATGCCAACCAGGTAGCCATGCTCGACAATGGCGACGATGGTATCGCTTATGCCGGAGCCAAACTGGGACAGGAGCTTCTGGGCTTCCATGGCATCGAGTTTATTATCTTCCGTGACGGTAAAAACCGTTCTCTCACCTCTCTGCAAGCAGAAGAAAGTGATGCAGCTTTTACCGCTATCAACGCCCATGTCACTGGAGAGCAGGAACTCGTCTATGCCACAGCAGTAGCCGGAGACCTGCGTGACAAATGTTTCCAATTGGAAGTAGCATGGCGTGGTGAGACAGCATCCAAAGCACACCAGGAACGTGTGGAAGAATGTGAATACGAGACACAAATCGGTTCCATGTACTATGGCGAGAACATTCTCAATGCCACCAATGCCGGCAGTACCTTTGCCACATGGCAGGAAGTTCTCATCACCATCTTCGACTCTGGCTGTTCCAACATTGCCAATGAGGTGGCCAACACCAAGATGGGCAACGCTTATACAGGTGAAGATCCCAACTACATCGAGTCGCCATACAGCAAAAAATCATTCTATGATTTCTATGACAACATCATCAGCATCAAGAATTCACTCTATGGAGGTGTCGGACTGAACAGCCCCGCCAGCGCATCAGTAATGAGTCTTCTCACATCAGAGAATGCCACCCTCGCCAGGAGCCTGAGTACTAAACTTGAGGATGCGCTCCAGTCACTATCTGTCTGCAAACAAGGTGCCGCCTTTGTTGACAATCCCAAGTCAGCCAATGTGAAGGCTGCCATGGATGCCATCAACGACCTCAACGATGAGCTGGCCACTGCCGCCTCTTGGGCCGCCACCATTAAATAAAAGTTTGTGAATCAATAAGTTATAAATCATTTCTTTGAGACACAGAGATAGGAAGAGACACCTTCACTTCGTATCTCTGTATCTTTGCGTAATAGGCAACAAGTCAATCTGTCACACTATATTAATGAATACAATTAATAAAACACTGACATACTCATTGTTTGGACTGCTAAGCCTCTGTTTTGTGGCCTGTAGCGATGACGATGAGATCAATAATGGCACCACAATCGAAGCCGACTACGTCGGCAAGGCGGTTGGCAACTTCTCCGCCGAGGAATGGCTTCCCGGCGGTCAACTTGGCACCACGTATAATGTGTCGGCTGGGTGCTACAAAGACGAGGCACCAATCGTCAGCCAAATGGGTCTTATGGAAGCATTCAACAAAGGCGAGGCCTTCTTTGAGAGAAATTACAACACAGGCACCCCACCGTTCAACGGCCTTGGACCAGCAGCCGTACGCAAATCCTGCCTTGACTGCCACCCCGCCTACGGACATGGCAAACGTGTAGACCGCTATACCGCATCATGGGGCAACGGCTACCTGCTCGTAATTTACCATCCCAATAGTCCCGGCAGCGACGACGGTCCCTACGTAGCTGAAGTCACTGGCATGCCTCAGACGATAGCCACCTCACCTTTCTTGCCCCCCATCGATGAGGATCTGATCCAATTGGAATGGAAACGGCTTGCAGCCATGGAGAGCGGCATCCCCATGACTTTTGCCGACGGAGAAAAATATGAGCTTATCTATCCAGAGTTGAACATTCCCCAAACAGCCTTCAACACGAGCCCCACTCCATACGAGACAGGCGATGTGGCCTTCCGACTGGAGAGTACGATAGGCATCATAGGCACAGGATTGATAGATGCCATCCCCGACGACTCCATCAAGGCCCAATACCAACGGGAAGCTCCCTATATAGACCTAAATCCCGCCATGTGGGACAAGGCTGCCAACGACTGGGCCTCCACGGCCATGTACACCGCCAATGGTGTCAACCGTATAAAAAAATTCACCTATGCCTGCACACGTGGCTCATTACAAGACGGCGCTGGTGCCAATGCCATTTGGAATATCACCAACGTGAGCCGCAGCGACCGCCCATATCTCTACTCCACCAATGCGTGGGCCAAGAAAATGAGCGAGACGCCATCGGTCATTGCTGCCATCAAGGCCAACCCATCGTCGCCATATTATGCTGACGGCACCGATGAGGGAATCTCAGAAGCCGTCATGGGACTTCTCTCTCCCACCACCAACCAATTTGACAACCCATGGCATAACTTCGAGATAGAAATGAGCGATGTCAATTTCTGGGCATTCATGGTATGGCATCGTGGTCTTGCCATTCCACGTGCAAGAAACCTTAATGACCCTGATGTACAACGAGGCAAGCAGGTGTTCAACGAGATAGGCTGCGCCACATGTCACCGTCCCAAATGGCAGACAACAAGTGATGACTATTGGTCACCAAGCATCCTCACATCTGCCGGTCTGACACTGCCACGCTATCAGAACCAGACCATCTTCCCCTATACCGATATGGTGCAGCACCGTCTGTATATGAAGAACGGCATCCACGGCTCATGGTGTCGCACCACTCCACTCTGGGGCCGCGGTTTGTCGAAGATCAATACTGGTGCCGAGGATCGTCTGCACGACTGTCGCGCTCGAAATGAAATTGAAGCCATCATGTGGCATGGGTATAGCAAAGAGAGCGATGCCTACGAGTCTACGCTCAAGTTTTACAACCTGAGCAAAAGCGACCGTGACGCTGTGGTGAAATTCCTGCGCTCCATCTAAAGCTCCATGCTCAAACGAACCATCATCATAGTATATTTAGCACTCATTGTATGTATGGGTGTTGCCACCATATTGGAAAAATACCATGGTCCCATATTCAGTAGTAATTATATATATGGGACATGGTGGTTTTCCGCTCTTTGGGCTGTATTAGCAGCCACAAGTATCTGTTGGATTATGAAGCGACGTATGCGCCGTTGGAGCCTTATTACGCTCCACGGCGCATTACTGCTCATTTTATCAGGAGCCCTACTCACCCATCTTACCTCTCACCAAGGCACTTTGCATTTGCGCGTGGGTGAGCAAAGCCATCAATATGTTGGCACTGACCAAATGTCGGCAGCCATCGACCTCCCCTATGACGTTCGTCTCGACAGCTTTGTCACCAGTTTTCACACAGGTACGACATCGGCATTCGACTACAAGTCATATCTCACCATTACCAAAGGAACGAAAGAGGAAAAGGCTGTGGTCTCCATGAACAACGTCTATTCCTCAGAAGGTGTGCGTCTCTATCAGAGTAGCTTTGACGACGACACCCGTGGCAGCACGTTGGCGGTGAATAGCGACCCTTGGGGAATCCCTTTGACGTATGTTGGCTATGCACTTCTATTCATCTCCCTCCTTTGGATGCTGTTTGATCCTCGAGGCACATTTCGTCGTCTGCTCAATCATCCTTTAGTGAAGAAATGTGGTGCTGTCCTCCTGCTAATCACGGCCGTCACAATTCCATCGGCAGTGAGTGCGCAGCGGGTTCTGCCCGACAGCCTGGCACAAAAGTTCGGAAATCTCTACATTCACCACAACGGGCGTATCTGCCAAGTGCAGACTTTAGCTCTTGACTTCACAAAGAAGATCAGCGGCAAACGATGTTATGAGGGTTTCTCAGCCGAGCAGGTGCTTACAGGCTTCATCTTCTATGCCAACGACTGGAGCCAAGCTCCCATCATCCGTGTGAAAGGCAAAGTGAAAGACGAGTTGGCGCTACCCGGTCATTGTAGTTTCAACACATTTTTCGACACCTCCCATGGTTATCTCTTAGGTCCGTTGGTAGAGGAATACTACCATGGCAAGACCGACAAGCTCCACGATGAGGCCATGCGCTATGATGACAAATTGCAACTGATACTCCAGTTACGACAAGGCCGTCTACTCAAACTGTTTCCATTCCCCTCACAACAAACAGGTCTGAACTGGTATTCACCCACAGACAAGTTGCCAGACGACATGGAAGAGGAACGGGAAAAATACATCCACACGATTTTCTCATATCTTTATCAAGACGCATTGGCCGAGAATTACGAGCGGATGAGCGAGACGATTGACAAAATGCTCTTATACCAACACACCTATGGAGGAGAGTCCATCCCCTCCACATCAAAGATCCATGCTGAACGCATCTATAATGCCATACCTTTTACCACCATCCTGTTCATGTTGAACTTGTTGATGGTGGTGGTGTCGCTATTTGCACACCGTCTGTCAACAATCGCGCTTGCATTGTCATGGATAGCACTCACATGCTGTATCGTGCTGAGAGGCATTATCAGTGGCAGCGTGCCTATGTCAAACGGCTATGAGACAATGCTGCTCACAGCCTGGCTGATTACGCTGACATCACTATTACTATGTCGGAGATTTCCCATCCTGGTGACTTTTGGTTTCCTGATGAGCGGTTTTTTCCTTTTGGTATCCCACATCGGACAGATGGATCCACAGATCACGCACATCATGCCAGTGCTCAATTCTCCCCTTCTCAGTATCCATGTGAGCATTATCATGATGGCCTATGCGCTACTCAGCATAACATTCGTTTGTGGAGTTACAGGACTGATACTGAAGAAAAAAGCCAATTATTTGCACGTTCTCTCCCAGATTTTTCTCTTTCCTGCATTGGCAGCCCTTGGCATAGGGATATTCACAGGGGCAATCTGGGCCAATGTGAGTTGGGGGACATACTGGAGCTGGGATCCTAAAGAGGTATGGGCACTCATCACCTTAATGGTCTATGCCGTGGCTGCTCACTCCCACTCCATTCCAGCCCTTCGCAAGCCCCAGATCTACCATCTCTATATGGTATTGTCGTTTCTCACCCTGTTAATGACCTATTTTGGAGTCAACTATTTCCTTGGTGGCATGCACTCGTATGCATAAAAACGGATTCCGTCCTTTGACAAGCCATTCTTTTTCGTGTGCGTACTACCGCACACAAGACATCTCATTTAGAATATTCTAAACTTGTTTTGATTGCTCCTTAAGGGAATAAAAAGTTATAGGTTGTCAATGATTAATACCATTTTCAACCTGCAAAATGGACTATTGGTCTGCTCTTGTATCAGATTTGTATCGTAATAGAAAAACAAAAAACGAGCTACATTAATGTAACTCGTTGATTCTCTATGTAGCGGGAGCCGGGATTGAACCGGCGACCTCATGATTATGAATCATGCGCTCTAACCAGCTGAGCTATCCCGCCATCATTTTATTTTGCGGGTGCAAAGGTAAACAAAGTTTTTTAATTACCAAAAATAAATTCAAAAATAATTCTTTTTTATAAAAAAATCATATATATTTGCAAACGACAACAATTTCTCTGATGGGTGTTACCAGAAAGGGAACAATTAGCAGAATAACCTAATCATTCATAATCTAAGCCCGCTCCAAATATGAAGAAACAACAGATCACAGTAGAATATGACCTTAATTCCAAATCGCCCAATATCATCTGGTCTCTGATAAGCACAGAGGGTGGTCTGAGCAAATGGATTGCCGACGAGGTGAGTGAAAGCAAAGATTCCTTCACCTTTACATGGGGTGACACCTGGAGCCATCATGAAATACGTCGCGCCATTATCTTGGAGCGTGTGCGAAACAGTCATATACGTATGCAGTGGGAAGATGAAACCGACCCCGAAGCGTATATAGAGCTACGAATGCTCCGGTCGGAGATCACCGATGGTTTTACCCTGCACATCACAGACTTCGCCATTCCTGACGATGTGGACAGCCTTCTCGACATATGGGATCAAAACCTTGATCAGCTCCATCACTCAAGTGGACTATAATTATGAATAGGAAGTCAGGGGTTGAGGTTTTGAACCACCCTTGATAGATTCGAGGAGCAAAGACTGGGATATAAGATTTGCGGAGCGCTGCGAATTAAAAAAAGCAAAAAAGATAAGTTTGTGATTTTTTTATAGTACTTTTGCAATTTGATAGCGACGGCGCTGTCATAACGCAAAGCACATGCTTCTAATCAAGAAATTATACATACTCATTATCAAGCAGTTTGCCCTACTTTTTGTGGGTACATTCTTTATCAGTCTTTTCGTGCTGATGATGCAGTTTGTATGGCAGTATATTGACGCATTGATCGGCAAAGGACTTACCCTTGACATATTAGCACAGTTTTTTTGGCACATGGCATTGATGATGATACCAAGAGCTTTGCCACTTGCCATCCTGCTGTCATCTCTCATCGCCTTCGGCAACCTTGGCGAGAGTTCTGAGCTCACCGCCATCAAAGCCGCCGGCATCTCATTGATGCAGACCCTACGTCCGTTGATTTTCATTGTATTGTTGATAGCCGGTTTGTCCTTTTATTTTCAGAACAATATCGGTCCCAACGCCAACAAGAAGATGGCACAGCTGCTCATATCGATGAAGCAGAAAAGTCCAGAGCTGGAAATACCTGAGGGTGTTTTCTATGACGGTATACCCAACAGCAACATCTACGTTCAGAAAAAAGACCTCAAAACGGGTATGCTGTATGGCGTAATGATCTACAGGATGACCGACAGCTACGATGATGCCGCCATTATCCTTGCCGACTCAGGCATGCTGCAGAGTACCGCCGACAAGAAGCACCTGCTGTTGAGTCTCTATAGCGGCGAATGGTTTGAGAACATGCGCTCACAAGACATGGCCGGCAACGCCTATGTACCCTACCGACGTGAGACCTTCTACAAGAAACGTATCATCATTCCTTTTGACGGAGAATTCAACCTTGCCGACGCCACGATATTTGGACAAAACGCCCAGGCCAAGAGCCTTGAGCAGATACGCATTGACATTGACTCACTCAACCACACCTACGACAGTATCGGCCGCAGTTTCTACGACGAAGCCAAACGTATTTCCTATTCCATCCCCCCGATGAGCAAGGCCGACACGCTGCTTGCCTTACAGTCGATGAAGTCGAAGAAATACGACATGGACAGCATATATGCAAAAATGAGTACCGACAAACAGCGCTTGGCAGTAAACAATGCGCTTTCAAAAGTCAACCAGCAAACTGGTGATCTCGGGTTCAAGAGCATGCTCACCAATGATGGCGACAAATACCTCAGGCAACACAAAATAGAAGCCATCAACAAATTCGTGGTGGCATTCTCATGTATCATCTTCTTTTTCATCGGCGCACCTCTTGGCGCCATCATCCGTAAAGGAGGACTGGGGATACCGATTATCGTGTCGATCATCGTCTTCATCATTTTCTACATTCTTGACAACACCGGATACCGTATGGCACGAAGTGGCATATGGGCTATCTGGTTTGGCAAGGGACTGGCCACCGCTGTGCTGGCACCCATTGCCATATTTATCACATACAAAGCCAACAATGACTCCGCCGTGTTCAACATGGATGCCTATATAGACCTGGGATTACGTATGTTAGGACTGCGGCGCAAGCGAAGCGTCATCGGGAAGGAAGTCGTCATCAACGACCCCGACTATGCCCAGGATACAGACAAGCTGCAACGCATCAGCCAGGAAGTGTCCGACTACTCCCATGAGCATCACTTGAAATACCCGCCCAATGTCATCAAGGTATTCTTCCGCTACCAGCCCGACCATGAGATAGAGCGTATCAGCCAGGACCTGGAAAATGTGATAGAGGATCTCTCCAACAGTCGTGACAAAATGGTCATCAGCCTTCTCAACCACTACCCCATCGTAGCAGAGAAAGCACACACACGCCCCTTTGAGCGGCTGTGGCTTAACACATTGATGGCCATTATCATCCCTGCCGGCATATTCTTCTATTGCAGGATGTGGCGGTTCCGTCTGCGTCTGCTCAAAGACCTACGCACCATCCGCCAGACCAATGAGCACATGGTGGAACGCATCAACAAGATCACTCATCAAACAGTCAGTGAAAAGAAACATCAAGAATAGTACATTATTTTTTAGAAAATATGGCAGAGACTAACCAATATCAACTCGACAGCATAGAAGATGCCGTCAAAGACTTCAAGGAAGGTAAATTCGTGATAGTGGTCGACGATGAAGACCGCGAGAATGAGGGAGACCTGATTATTGCCGCAGAGAAAATTACTGCGGAAAAAGTTAATTTCATGCTCAAGAATGCCCGTGGCGTGCTATGTGCACCCACCACGATCTCCCGTTGCAAGGAACTGGACCTGCCGCGCCAGGTATCGGAAAACACCTCCGTGCTGGGCACTCCCTTCACCGTGACCATCGATAAAAAGGAAGGATGCACGACGGGTGTATCCGCACACGACCGTGCCGCCACAATCCGCGCGCTTGCAGACCCCGCCTCCACGCCACAGACCTTTGGACGCCCCGGACACGTGAGTCCACTCTACGCCCAGGACCATGGTGTACTACGCCGTAGTGGACACACCGAGGCCACCATCGACCTGTGCCACATGGCAGGTCTCTATCCCGCCGGTGCACTGATGGAAATCATGAACGACGATGGCACTATGGCACGACTGCCCCAGCTGATAGAGATGGCCCGGAAATATGATTTGAAAATCATCTCCATTAAAGACATGATTGCCTTTCGTCTGCAAAGCGACTCACTTATCGAGGTGGGCAATGAAGTGGACATGCCCACACAATGGGGACGATTCAAACTCATTCCGTTCAGACAAAAGAGCAACGGACTGGAGCATTTCGCACTCCTCAAAGGTGAATGGAAGCCGGAGGACAATGTCATGGTACGCGTTCATTCCTCCTGTAGCACAGGCGACATCCTGGGCAGTATGAGATGCGACTGTGGCGAGCAACTGCACAAATCGCTTCAGATGATCGAGAAAGAAGGACAGGGTGTGCTCATCTATATGCAGCAAGAGGGGCGCGGCATCGGACTGATGAACAAGATCGCCGCCTACAAACTTCAAGAGGAAGGCTACGACACCGTCGATGCCAACACCCACCTCGGTTTCAAGCCAGACGAGCGTGACTACGGCTGCGGTGCACAGATGCTGCGTCATTTGGGAATCCACAAAATGCGCCTGCTCACCAACAACCCAGTCAAGCGTGTGGGCCTTGAGGCCTATGGACTGGAGATTGTGGAAAACATACCCATTGAGACGACTCCCAATGAATTCAATCTCCAATATCTTCGCACTAAAAAGGAGCGAATGGGACATCAGCTACATCTATAGAGGTCCGAGACCTGAGAATCTCAAGGCTTGTCAAATATAACATCCACTTCAGATAAGACATTCCACGCAACACTATAAACGAGAAAACAATAATCATAAAAAAACAGTTATGCCACAATTATCCGACAGACTCAACAGATTATCGCCTTCCGCCACGCTCGTCATGTCGCAGAAGAGCAGTGAGATGAAAGCACAGGGTATCGATGTCATCAACCTCAGCGTCGGCGAGCCCGACTTCAACACCCCCGACGCCATCAAGGAATGTGCCAAACAGGCTATCGACGACAATTACTCACGTTACTCCCCTGTCCCCGGCTATCCATCACTCAGAAAAGCCATCAGCGACAAACTGCAACGTGAGAACGACCTGACGTATGGCATCAGCGAGATCCTCGTCTCCAATGGTGCCAAGCAATGTGTCTGCAACGCCATCATGGCACTTGTCAATGATGGTGATGAGGTGATCATCCCGGCACCCTATTGGGTCAGCTATCCCCAGATGGCAAAACTCGCAGGAGGAGTGCCCGTCGTTATTCCCACAGGATTTGCCCAAGACTTCAAGATGACCGCCGACCAATTGGAGGCCGCCATCTCACCACGCACGCGCATGATTATCCTTTGCTCACCCAGCAATCCCACTGGCAGCGTCTATACCAAAGACGAGCTACAAGCCCTTGCCGCGGTGGTGAAGCGTCATGACAACCTCTTTGTGCTGGCTGATGAGATCTACGAGCACATCAACTATACCGGGCGACATGAGAGCATCGCCCAGTTTGAAGGAATGCGTGAGCGCACCATCATCATCAACGGCGTATCGAAAGCCTATGCCATGACAGGATGGCGTATCGGTTTCATGGCAGCACCCGAATGGATTGTCAAAGGTTGCAACAAACTGCAAGGACAATATACCAGCGGCGCATGCTCTGTCAGCCAGAAAGCTGCCGAAGCAGCCTATACACTTCCCCAAGACTGCGTGGAGGAGATGCGCCAAGCCTTTGAGCGCCGCCGCGACCTTATTGTCAGCCTCGCACGCCAAATTCCCGGGCTTGAGGTGAATGTACCCCAAGGAGCCTTCTATCTTTTCCCCAAGTGCGACAGTTACTTTGGCAAGCGCAATGGCGACCATATCATCAACAGTTCCACCGACCTGGCCCTCTATCTGCTGGAAGACGCACATGTAGCAACTGTTGCCGGTGATGCTTTCGGAGACCCAGCCTGCTTCCGCATGAGTTATGCTACCAGCGACGACAATATCCGTGAGGCCATTCATCGCATCGGGGAGTCACTGTCCAAACTCCAATGATGAGCATTGTCGCAATGATGATGCCGTCATATCATGAATGGTTTCAGACTATGTCTGATATATACACATTTTATCTAAAATAGGGATATGAGACACACTGAGTCAAGATTGACAATGGCACACAAAGCTCACGACATGAAAGAATTTTCATTCATTTGCAAGGCACATTCTAAAAATTTGTTAAATTTGCATAACAAGCGAGAATAATTCTTTGAAATTATATATCTTTGCGATGTTATTTACGAATGTAATACTATACCTTATCGTGTTGATAGGGTTAGTAACATGTGAGTACGACTATTATAACATAAATTTTATCAATAACTTAAATCAAACTAATTAAAAAAATTATGGCAACAACAACAAAACCTGCTGGTGCAAAACCAGCAAAGAAAAGTAGTGGTTTCACTGGTGTAAGAGGCGCTTTCTGGATTATCTTGGCTTGCGCTGTATTCGCATTCTGTTTCTTCTTCCTCTGGTTCGGTCACGAGTCACACTTCGAGCAGGACGGTGAGGCAAAAGACGTTTGGGGTCTGGTATACAAAGGAGGCGTAATCGTGCCTGTGATCCACACACTTCTTCTCACTGTGCTCGCCATGTCAATCGAGCGTTGGCTTGCTCTGCGCACCGCATTTGGTAAAGGCTCTCTGCCAAAGTTTGTAACCAACATCAAGGCAGCCCTCAATGCCAATGATTTCGCCAAGGCTCAGCAGCTTTGCGACAGGCAGAAGGGTTCTGTAGCCAACGTGCTCACCGCTTCTCTGAATGCCTACAAAGAGATGGAGCAGACTCCAGGTATCAAGAAGGCACAGAAAGTAGCTAAGATTCAGCAAGCTCACGAGGAAGCCACTCAGCTTGAGATGCCTACTCTGACCATGAACCTCCCGATTATCGCTACCATCGTAACACTGGGTACTCTGACAGGACTTCTCGGAACTGTGGTCGGTATGATCAAATCATTCTCCGCTATGGGTAAAGGTGGTGCCGCAGACTCTGGCCAGCTGGCACAAGGTATTTCTGAGGCTCTTATCAATACAGCCTTCGGTATCGCAACATCATGGTTCGCTGTGGTTTCCTACAACTACTACACCAACAAGGTGGATAAGCTGACATTTGCACTTGACGAAGTTGGATATTCAATTGCACAGACTTACGAGTCCAACCACGCAGACGAAGTTTAATTTTTGCTAACCCTTTAAAAATCAACAGCTATGGGTAAAGTAAAAATTAAGAAAAGTGACATCTGGATCGACATGACGCCTATGTCGGACGTGATGACCCTGCTGCTGACATTCTTCATGCTCACCTCAACATTTATCAAGAATGAGCCTGTGAAAGTCAACACGCCGGGAACCGTCAGCGAGACAAAGGTACCAGAATCCAGTGTCATCACCATCACTGTCAATCCCGTCAAGGGAAGTGATGGCAAACCGACTGGTGATGGCCAGGTCTTTTTGGGCATGAGCAATGCTGATGAGCTCGGAAAGATTTTGGAGCAGATGTATCCGGAATTGGCAGCAGATGCCAATCTGAAATATACATTCTCAAGCGAAGCCCAGTTCGGTGTAGCACTCAAAGATCTTCAGAGATATCTTTCCCTGAGTCAGGAAAAGAGATCTAATGTTCTACTTGGACAAGATCCCGCCATCAAGGCTGGCATACCTCTCGACAGTATCGATGGCCAGATGAGCGAGTTCCAGCGTTGGATCAGTGCATCCAAGGCAGTGAACAACGATCTTGATTTAGTGATAAAGGCAGACCATGACACCCCCTACAAGACTGTGAAGAAAGTGATGAGTGAGCTTCAGGATATGAGCCAGAGCCACTACTATCTGTCAACACAGCTTGACGGTAGCAAGGTGACAGCTGCCAGGTCATACATTGATAAGAGTACAGGAGGAAGCAAATAATGGCAAAGAAAAAACAAAGCAAACAGAAAAAAATCAACGTCCGAGTTGACTTCACTCCGATGGTGGATATGCTGATGCTTCTTATCACCTTCTTTATGCTTTGTACCACGCTGAGTAAACCAAGTAGCATGGAGTTGTTCCTTCCGAGCAATGACAACAAGCAGAATGAGGAACAAAAGCATAATGAGGCAAAGGCCGACCGTACCATCACTCTTTATGTAGCAGCAAACGACAAGCTATATTACGGCAAGGGTATTCCTGAGTACGACAATGTAGAATGGCTGAAGGAAACGACATGGTCAGACGATGGTATCCGTGACGTGCTCCGCAACCACACATTGGAAGAGGACGGTACCCAGCCTGTGATGAGGATCATGCTTGCTGTAGAGAAACTGGAAATGGACCGCAAGGCCCATCCAGAGATGTACAACGACTCTATCTACAATCAGAAACTGATAGACATCAAAGGTGGTAAGCTTGATGACAACGAGGCCAACAACGTTCACCCGTTGACTATCGTGATCAAGCTCACCGACAATGCGAGCTACCAGCGTATGATTGACGCACTCAATGAAATGCAAATTTTAAGTATCGGTACCTACGTCATCGACAAGATCAATCCTCAAGATGAAAAGCTTCTTAAGGATAAGAACATTGAGATGTAAGTCGATGAAAAACTAACCTTGTAAAAAAAGCAAAAATGGCAAAAATAGATCTATTTGATCCGAAATGGATTGAGATGGTATTCGCAGACAAAAACCGCGAATACGGAGCCTACAAGCTACGCAAAGGTACGTCTAACCGAAACTTATTGGCATTGGCAATACTTTTGAGCGTAGCCCTCCTGACTGGTGGATATCTGGCCTATAAAGTGATACAGGAACAGAGAGCCAAGGAGGCAGAGGCCTACAATGCTCAGCTTGAGCTTTCACGGCTTGAGCAGCAGCAGAAAGAGAAGAAAGAGGAGATGAAGGAGCTTCCTCCACCCCCTCCCCCAGAGAAGCAGGAAGTACCTGTAGAGCGTGCCACTCAGCAGTATACTGTACCTGAGATTAAGAAAGAAATTGACGAGACAAAACAGCTCAAGCAGCAAGATCAGCTCGACAAGGCCGTGGAGACCGGTGCTGAGACCAAAGAAGGTACCAACGACGCCAACGTCTTGAAGGAGGCTGTGAAAGAAGTTGAGCAACCTGTGATTGAGGAGAAGAAAGAAGAGCCTCCAAAGGTAGTGGAAGACACGAAAGTGTACAACCTTGCGGAACTTGCTCAGCAGCCTTCATTCCCAGGTGGTGACGCAGCCATGTATCAGTGGTTGTCAAAGAACCTGCAATATCCGCCAATGGCTCAGGAGAACGGTATTCAAGGTACTGTTGTCGTACAGTTCGTGGTTGAGAAAGACGGATCTGTCAATGGTGTGAAAGTGGTCCGTTCGAAAGACCCAGCTCTGGACAAAGAGGCCATCCGTGTGGTCAGCAAGATGCCTAAGTGGAATCCTGGTAAGCAGAATGGTCAGGCCGTGCGTGTATACTACACACTTCCTGTTAAATTCCAGCTTCAGTAACAGTTAGCATTTACAATGAAAAAAACATTTTTCTTTGCATCATTTTTGTTAGTCTTAACGTCCATGACATTATTGTCATGCAACAATAAGAAGAATAATAATGCAGAGACTGAAACTACAACGTCAGGGGCGATTCAGTTCGCCTCTGACGAAAGTTTTAGTCCTATCGTAGAAGAGGAGCGAAAGCAATTTGAATTCCTCTACAAGCAAGCGCAGCTGACCCCCATCTACACCGACGATATCGACGGATTCGAGCAGTTGATGGCAGGCAAGGTGCACTTATATTTCGCATCCCGTGACTTGAAGGAAGGAGAGCGGAATTATATAGAAACAAAACTCAATGTGACACCCCTTGTCTACAAGATTGGCTATGACGGTGTGACATTTATTGTGAACAAAGCCAATACCGATACTTGTATCACGGTCAACAACATACAACGTATCCTTAGCGGCGAGGCTACCAACTGGAATCAGGTGGTAGAAGGTTCCAAACGAGGTGAAATAGAAGTAGTTTTCGACAACAACCGTTCTGCGACGCTCCATTATTGTGTAGACTCTATACTTGGCGGCAAACCTATAGACAGTCCCAACATTGTAGCTGCCAAAAACAGTCAAGGCGTGATAGACTATGTGGAGAAAACACCAAATGCGATTGGCGTTATCGGTTCGAATTGGGTCATGGATCAACGTGACTCCAAGCACCTCACTTTTAAAATGAATATTCAAGTAATGTCTGTCACAAAGGCAAAAGAGGCGACACCGAGCAATTCCTACAAGCCCTTCCAAGCTTATTTGCTAAGAGGTGATTATCCTTTTGTCAGGACAATCTATGCAATTCTTGCGGGCAGAGGCTACAAATTATCCCGTGGATTTGCAGAGTATATCTCCAGCGATAAAGGTCAGTTGATTATCATGCGATCAGGATTGCTACCCTATCGTGCAGATATAAATTTAAAAGAAATTAATGTCAAATAACAATATATTAAACAATCTGACGTTACTTTCGTCAAAGAGACAGATATCATTCACAGATAGTATAACCTAATTAAAATTGTAAATAAGATGAAAGCTATTAAATATCTAATGATTGGTGCGGCACTATTAGTATCGTCCAACATGTCAGCACAGAATGCAGACTATCAACCCGAACTGAATGCAATTTACAAAGTGTTGACAGAGAATGGTGACGCCAACACCGTCAAGAAACTGGTGAAAGCGTATGAGAAGAATTACAAGAAAAATCCTGACGCACTTGTGTCTCTGGGATACAGTTTCTATGCCGTCAAAGATTTGGATAAGGCACTCTACTATGCCGACCTGGCATTGAAGAAAAGCAAGAGTTGCGGTGACGCTTATGTGCTGAAAGGCGATGTAGAGCAAGAGAAAGGTGATGGTGGTCAGGCTGCCATGTGGTATCAGAACGCTATGAGTATGGATCCAAAGAATCCAAATGGTTATATCAAATATGCCAATATCTATCGCAAAGATCCAGGAACATTTGATGAGACAATGAATAAACTGAAGAAAGAAGTTCCCTCCTATCCCGTAGAAGCAGCTTCCGGCCACTCATTCTTCATCATCAATGATTATGAGACCGCATACAACTACTACTCAAAATCCAACCCCAATGCGATTGACGAGCAGCAGATTTATGAATATACACAAGCCGCATTCTTCACTGGCAATAGCGATAAAGCACTTGAGATCGCCAAGAAAGGTATCAGCAGATTCCCTGGCAAAAACGTGGAGAAAGCCCTCTCGCGCTACGCTCTCTATTGCGCAGTAGACCAAAACAAGCTGGACGATGCTGAGAAATATGCCAAGTTTATGGAAACCTCAGATATGGACCTGATTTACAATGACTATCAGTATATCGGCAGAGTATATCTGAAGGAGCAGAAATACAATGAGGCTATTGAAAGATTCAACAAAGCACTTGAGAAAAAAGATGATGCCTATCAGAACTATCAATTCCTCTCAGAGGCCTATGCCGGTCTTGGTGACGAAGATAAGGCTATCAGCTATGCAGAGAAATACCTGACATTGGCCAATAACGTGAAGCCTTCTGAATTCATCAAGCTCGCCGAGATTTACAGCCAGAAAGCAACAGAAGGCGATTTGGATGTGAACTTGGAGAAAGCAATGGGCGTGTATGACAAGATGGCCAACAAATATCCCTCACTCAAGTCCTATGCCGTGCTGCAACAAGGTAACCTTGCCTTTAAGTTCGACAAATCTGCCATAGCACAGAGCAAATGGCTCGCAGTAATTGATTTACTGCAAGACAAGGCAGACCGCGATGAGACAGAATTGGGAAGCTTGAAGACCGCCTACCGTTCACTTGGCGGCTCGATCTGGGCAGAGAAAGGTATCAAGGAAGCCGCTCCCTATCTGGATCGCCTTGTAGAGCTTGATCCTGAGGATTCGATTGCAAAACGCTACGTTGAAGCTAAAAACAAATAACGATACAATTGATTATAAAAATCCCGATGACATGTCACCGGGATTTTTTTGCATATATCTGCCTGTCGCCCATTCGTACAAAGACATAAAAAGGTGTGTCATTGCTGACACACCTATAATGAACTTTATTTTTTCTTATGGAAGGCTGATTGCCTCTGATGGGCAAACATCAGCACATGTGCCGCACTCTGTGCAGATTTCAGGGTCAATAGAATACTTGTCGCCCTCGGATATTGCTCCGGCAGGACATTCATCGATACATGTACCACATGCAATGCAGTCGTCACCAATAACGTATGCCATAATTGTAAATAGTTAAATGATTAATATTAGTTATATATAAAGGTATGACTACCCGTTTTATCGTGTGCAAAGATAGGAATTAATTTTTAAGATACCTAAAAATTATGAGAAAAAATCATCATTATTTGTGATTTTCCTATTTTTAATAATGTTTTTTCGGTATTAATCCCCATGAATAGGTAGTTTGCATATCATATTCTCATACAATAAGAGGGCAGAATTAGCGTTATTATAATATGCGGATGAAAACACTTGTTTTTCTTGCAACCCTGTTGATGACATGTCTGACAACACAGGGACAGGACAGGACTGTGGA
>FLNZ01004414.1_pt1 | contig 48009 bp, 40 predicted proteins | sample 1140391 | NCBI WGS metagenome assembly FLNZ01 (sample SAMEA3878171, study PRJEB12797) | bioreactor metagenome | biome: Moose rumen | place: Sweden | collected 2011-10 | reverse complement strand
AATAAATTTGCGGTGAACTTAAATCGCAAACAATTATGATTGACACGACACAATTGACCCAATTAATCTCCGCTTTTAGAGTGGAGACTGAGAAGGAGTCTATCTCGCCTGAGACGGTGGGGGCACCCCTTCAATCGCTTTTTGGAAATGGAAAACAATGCTGACTAGAGTTTCTTAAAAACCGAAACTTGGTCAACAATATATAAGAGGATTGAATGAGAACCAATCTTTATAACCTTACGGAGCAGCGCAATGCCGAGAGCAAGGTGTCGATGATTTATTATGTAAAAAATTATTAAGCGAAGACGCTGTCTCCGCCTAATGTGATTAATTATCAATTACGTTAATGACCTGATTTTATATAGCCTTTGCCTTTGCACTTGCGGCAGGTGGCAAGGTCTATATCTTCCTTTGCTATGTTTTCGTTTTTTGTGCCGCCACATGTGGGACATAACGTGACTGGACGCAGATACCGCTGAGAAACCCAACCTTCTCTTTCGTCACCGCCCCATTCCAATGGACCACTAACTAAGCAAAATCCATTATTCTTCTGTCCACAATCCAGTAGCACATCACCTTTTGACAACTGGCGCTTGTGACCAAGTTCCTCATCCATAACGGGGTAATTAATTCCAGCTCCTGTGCGGATATTCACGTGATTGCCTGTACACACGTAGCCTTTCTGCTGTGCATAGGAAGTCATTACTGCCAATAAAGCAATAAATAAAAATGTCATTTTTTTCATAATTGAGTAAGTTTTATGGTTGGTATATGTTGCAAAGATAGGTAATTTTTCTCTTTTGCCAAAAATTTCAACACTTGAGAGAAAAATATTATATTTTCTTGTGGATTTCGTTTTGAGATAAAATGTTGCATAGCCTGCTAACGCCGTGCTTACGGCGCAATGCATCAACAACGCCCACGTGTCATTTGTCTCGCTTTTGCTCTTCTCGTTCTTGCGCGAGTTTTTTGCGGTAGGCTTCGAGATATTTGTGCATGCGATGCTTGCGCGCAGCCTCTTTGCGTGCTTTCTGCTTTAAGTAGTCGTTATGGTGGTTTTCTAAGTAGTTATCGGCCATTTTTTTAATGCAGAATGCTCAATTCAGAATGCAGAATTATAATTCACAATGGAAATTTCCGATCCCCGAACTCCGATCCTCGAATCACTCTTTTGAGAACGAGTCGCTGAAGAGGGTGCGGTTGAGGATTGAGCGGCCCAGGGTGAGTTCGTCGGTATATTCTATCTCGTTGCCCACGCTCACGCCACGTGCGAGGATGGTGATTTTCACGTCGGGGTAGGGTGCCAGTCGGCGGTAGATGTAGAAATTGGTGGTGTCGCCTTCCATAGTTGCGCTCAGTGCCAGGATTACCTCTTTCACTTCACCGCTCTTCACTCTCTGGGCAAGGCTCTCAATCTCGATGTCTTGCGGCCCTATGCCGTCCATGGGCGAGATTAGTCCTCCCAGCACATGATAAAGGCCGTGGTGCTGGCTGGTGTTCTCGATGCTCATCACGTCTTTCACGTTCTCCACCACGCACACCGTGCTGCGGTCGCGTGAGGGGTTGGCGCAGATGGGGCAGGTCTCGGTCTCGCTGATGTTGTGGCACACACGGCAGTAGCGTATCTCCTTGCGCAGCTTGATGATGCTCTCGCCAAAACGCGTGGCTACATCCTCGTTTTGCTTGAGCAGGTAGAGAACTAGCCTTAGTGCGGTCTTGCGCCCTATGCCTGGCAACTGCGCAAACTCGCTGACGGCATTTTCCAATAGTCTTGAAGCAAATTCTTGTTCCATGACTGCAAAGGTAATAAATAGTTTTCAGTTGTCAGTTATCAGTTGTCAGTTTTTAGCTTCTATGAGAGAAAAAAGGCAAACCGCCGTGAGCGATTTGCCTTTTTTGATTCCAACGAGAGTGGATGTGTTAGAATGTGAACTGCACGCGTGCCTGTCCAACGTGGAAGTTCTTGTCGTAGGGCAAGAAGTCCTTCTGAAGACGATGGAAGGTGTAGTCAAACATCAGTTGAACATACTTGTTGAAAGAGTAGTTCAAACCGAGAGTGAACGAGTTCACTTTACCGCCACCCACACTGCTGCTGGCGTAGGGCCAGTCTTCCATGTAGCCGTTGGGATAGTACTGGTTGCGGCCTACAGCATAGTACTCGCCGTCGTTCACGTCGTTGAGGCTAGTGTAGTTGTAGCGTGCCACGATTTCAAGAGCCTTGCCGCTGAGACCTCCCAGGAGACCCTCGCTGAGGTTGTACTTGTAGGGGTTGCCAAAGATGAGGACACCTGCCTCAACATAACCGCCGTGGAAACTGTCGCTGCGGATAGGGTTGGCAGCAAGCCACCAGTCGTAAGATCCCCAAGTGTCGATGTTGTTGTTGCTAGCCTCCCACAGGGTGTTGCTGTCGCGTTTCTTGTTGGTGTGCTTGTACATGTACTCGCCACGCAGGAAGAAGCGGTTGTTGTGGTAGAGCAACTCAGCGCCCAGGTCAACACTGTTGTCAATCCAGGGAAGTTCGCAAGAAACGAACTGCTCGTCCTCATCAACATAAGTCTCAAGGCTCTGACCCAGATATAGGGTCTTCTTGAGAACGTTGTTGGTGGTCACGCCACCGCCAAAGCGTTCATAGCGTGCATTAACACCAATGTGGAGGGTCTGGTTGTCGTCGATGATTGGGCGAACCAAGTAACGACCGGCAACGGTGATGCCGTTGAAGCCCGACTCGATCTTGTTGTAGGCATTCTCGGTGAATACACCTTGATAGGCCATGAACTTCTCGCTGTTGTACTTGTAGCTGATACCCAGCTCACGGCCTTCGCCAAGAGCGTTGGAGCTACCAGGACGAGAGATGAAGTGATAACTACCGAGTGAGGTGTTGCGCGCCATTGTTCCGGCTGGGTCGTTGTAGTAACCCACCTTGATTGAATGTGCGTCGCCGTTCTCGGTGTGCTTAGTGTATTGCAGGAAGATGTTCTTTTGAGAGAATTTTCCCTTGCCAAAGCCAAAGTCGGCATAGAAATACCAGTCCTTGTAGCTCATCGAGGTGCGGATGCGTGCATCGGTGATAGCTGCACCGCTCTGCAATGGAGTGAAATCGGAGTGGTAATAGGCGGCGTCGGCCATCATGCGCGCACCAATAGTGAAGTGCACGTCCTTCTCGTTGTTGTCAACCCTTAATGTGGGATCGGTGTCGAAATCCTGTGCGTTGGCAGCCAGCGCAAAAATCGCCAAAGCAAAGATTAAAAAATATTTTTTCATATCTATTTATGTTCTAAAGATTAATAAAAACTGATTTTTTTCTGTTTTGAGCGATTTTATCAATATCCCAGACGAACGAGAGTAGCCTCAACATCGGGAACAACAGAAGGTGCTTGAGAGTTGTCATACTTCTGGCCAGGATGGAATGGGTTGGGAAGGTTGGCATTGCAACGGAAGCCATTCTCAATCATGTAGCGCAGCGAGATCTCAGAGCGGTTGGTGAAGAATCCGTCCATATATACTGGCACGCTCTTGCTGCCGGTGAAGTTGGTGTAGGCAGTGGCGGGCACTGTCACTTGCAGCACGTCGTCAAACATGGTGGTGTTGCCCTGTCCGTAGTAGTCGGTGTAGAAACCCATGTACTTCGACATTTGAGCATAAGAGTCAAATGAGTATGGGTGGTTGTACATGCCCGACTTGCGAATCATGTAGGCCTGCCAGGGCTGGTTCATCTCGGGATAGTTGTTGGGAGCGCCACTGATGGCGGGACCGATGATGTGTGCGCCGTAATCCTGTCCGTAGCGGATGAAGTCGGCATAACCGGTTGGAGTGTCGTAAGCGATGTCGGTTGCATAGGGGGGATCGCTGATCCAGAGGAGGAAGCACATAGGCACTTTGCCCTTGAATACGTCGTAGGCGCGATGCAGAGCGTCGAACGAGAAGGTTTGAAGAATAACCTTACCATTGGTGTTACCTACGTTAACCTTGCCTGATTTGTAGAACTGGGTGTCGCTCGATGGGTTGGTGATGATGTTCCATCCGCACTCGGCGAGCACGTTATAAACGCGCACCTCCATGTCTTTGGGGTTGAGCCAGCTCTCTTTGAACTCGATGTAGATGCCAGGACGGTTACCAGTGTCCTGCTCGTCGGCAACATAAGCGTTGGCGAAGTCATACTCCACGAAGTCCATGTACTTGGCGGCATAGCTGTAAGCAACATTGGGGTCATCGCATTTAACAGTCTTCTTCTCGCTGTTGTAAATCTGCTCAAGGGTCATGTTTTTGTATTTGTCCTTGATTTTGTAAGGAAGAATGCGCACGCCGTTGGCATCACGTTTGAGCTTCTTGCCTTCGGCAAAGGCAATCTGGTCTTGGATAGCCGACACATAGAGGCCATTGCTGTAAACTAAGCCGTCTTTTGTGCTGTTGATGTGGCCAAGCTGAGTGGCGGCATAAGCGTCGCGGCCCTGCTCTTGTGTGTCGCTGGCACGGTTAAACCATTCGCCCGAGTCGAGCATGAGGAGCTCGGCATAGTAATACGACATAGTGTAGTAAGTACGGAAATCGTTCACGTCGCGCTGATATTGAGCCTCAATATCGGCCTCGCTAAAGTGCTGAGTGCCGTCGCTGTTCTTGAACGAGCGGTAGAACGCCTTGCGCACTTCGGTGGGCACATAGTCAGAGAACATGCTCTGAATGTTGGTGGTACGCTTTACGTTCTCGTCGTGGTTGGCAAGCACGACACCGTCTTTGGTAGCCTGCATGTCACTCTCAAGGTAGTCGGCGCCCATCTCACGAGCCCAACGCCAAGAAGCTTCGGTCTCTTCGGGGGTCCAATAGATCGAGCCACGGTGTGCTGCGACAGCATACAGGGGCACATAGTCACGCACCTTTGCCATGTCGGCAGTCAGTTGAGAAACCTCAATTCTGCGGGCATCGGTGTTCTCATTGGTGAACTGCTGCTCGTCGGAGCAAGAAGTTGCCAGGGAAGCGAGCAATAAGCCAGCAACGCCTAATCTAATGAAATTTTTAATCATAAGTTTGATTGCTTTGTTGGTTAATATAAATATTAATTAGTATTATTCTTCGGTTTTCTCTTCGGTGCCCTCTTCCTTTTTGGGAAGGTGCTCGCCCTTGCGGTCGGCAACGAGGTATTGCTCCTCTTTGTAGGTCATTGCCATGAACAAGATTGCGAGCAAGCAGGCTATGATTATAAGCAAGAAATAGTAGGTGAAGTTGTAACTGCCGTCAGCACCCTTTGCCATCTTCAGCACGTAGCCGAGAACGGTGTTGGCAAGAATACTGGTACCAAGCACATAACCCATGAAGCCAGTGAGGCCGGCAGCAGTGCCTGCTGCATTCTTTGGAGCAAGGTCTAGGGCTTGCACGCCAATGAGCATTACTGGTCCGTAAATAAGGAAGCCAATGGCAATCAGGCAAGCTACAACAATATAGAAGTGGTTCACAAATTGCCAATAGACAACTATCACTGCGATAATAATTGCCATAAACAGCATGGTGGGCAAAGCGCGACGGCCATTGAATACCTTGTCGCTAAGCCAGCCACAGAAGATGGTGCCTGGGATTGCTGCAAACTCAAAAGCGAAGTATGCCCATCCGGCGCTCTTCAGGTCGGCACCCTGCGTGTCGAGAATCTTGGGAGCCCAGTCAAGGCATCCGTAGCGCACCATGTAGATAAAGGAGTTGGCAAGTGCGATGTACCACAAGAATTTGTTGGAGAGAACGGTCTTGAATATCTCCTTGATACCCAGAGTTTGCTCGCTCTTCTTCTCATCATAGTTCTTAGATGCTGAGCCGCTCCATTTCTCGATGGAGGGAAGACCACACGATTGTGGGGTGTCGCGAATCAAGCAGTAGGCGATAATCGCGATGAGGATAGCTACAGCAGCGGGGAAGGCATAAGTGCCGATGAGGAAGTACATCTTCTCGTCGTTGCCATAGAACCAGCTGCCAAACCATGCGGCGCCATAGGCTGCCATAGGACCAACGAGAGCGCCACCCACGTTGTGGGCGCAGTTCCACACGCTCATCCAGGTGCCACGTTCTTTGATAGAGAACCACCGTGTCATCACACGTCCGCACGGAGGCCATCCCATACCTTGGAACCATCCAACCATGAAGTTGAACACGCCCATCAAAGTGACAGCGAGTCCTTTGTTCTCAGGACCAATAGCCACTACTGGCACAATCATGAACATCATTGCCACAGCCGACAATATGAGTCCAAGAGGAAGGAAACGACGAGCATTGCTGCGGTCGCTCACGCTTGCCATCACAAACTTTGAGAAGCCATAAGCAAGAGCGTTCATTGCCATAGCACCACCAAGCATCGCCTCGTCAAAACCAAGTACGCCAAGTGGGGCTACTGCCATCGATAAGTTCTTTCTCACAAGATAGAAGCCGGCGTATCCAATGAAGATACCAATGAACACCTGCCACCTTAATCGGCGGTATTCGGCATCGGCCTCAGGTCCTGTTCGTTCCGGCTTATAAGCCGGAGGAGCTAAAAAATTACCCATTTTGTTTAATCGATTAATTTTAAAAGGTTAATATTATATTTTATTTCACATTTATATTTTAAGAACGTTTTTGATTTCTAAGCTCTCCCTCTAAGATAGAGGGGGGTGGGGGGAGAATGAAAAAGTTCAAATATTGTTCAATTCTCGTGTTTTCTCCACGTCGAGCGCCTCGGCGATGATTGAGACGGGGTTCATCACTGGTGTGCCTGTTGACATCTCTATTTGCCACTTGCAGGTCTCGCAGTCGGTTGCCACGCAGTCGGGGCTTACTTCCTTGATTTGGTCAAAGAGTCCCTTGCCAATGGCCTGCGAGCGTTCGTAGTTCTCTTTCTTGAAGCCGTAGGTGCCACTGATGCCGCAGCATTGCGACTCGAGCATCATGAAGTCGATGCCAGGAATCATGCGTAGCAGTCGTGTGCTGTAGGGCACCCATCCCATGCGCTCCATGTGGCATGCGCTGTGATAAGCCACGCGTTTGTGATAGTCGTCGCGGAAGGCGAGTTTTATCTCTCCTTTCTCAATGAGCTGGTACAAGAACCGTGTGGCGAGGCTGATGCTGTCGCGCACGTCATGGTTGTCGATGCCTAGCAGGTGGTCATACTCGTCGCGCATGGTGAAGGTGCATGTAGAGCTTGTGGTTAGCACTTGATGACCCTTCTCTATGGCTTTGCGCATCGAGGTCATGTTCACCTCTCCTTGGCGTTTTGCCTGCTTGGGCATGCCGTTGGCGATAAGTGCCACACCGCAGCATTTCTCCTTCTCGAGCAAGTGCACTCCATAGCCCACAGTGTTCATCACCTTGACGAAGTCTATGCCCAGTTGCGGGTAGTTGTAGTTCACATAGCATCCGTGGAAGTAGCTCACGTGCTTGTTGAACTTATCCTGCTCCGAGGCAGCGTTTTTCTTGAACCAAGACTCAAACTTGCGGCTTGAGTAGTCGGGGAAGGTGCGGTGCTTGTCGATTGCCATCACCCCATGCAGCACGGCCTTCATGGGCTTGAGTTTGAGGATGGGGTTGGCGATTGCGGCAAATGGTGACGCCATAGTTCCCACAAAGTCGGTGTTGGCGAGCATCATGTCGCGCAGTTTTGGGCGATGGGTGTTGTACTTGATGCGTGCCGCCTGGATGATGTCGCCAATGTGAACATCGTTGGGACATGCCACCTCGCATCGCTTGCAGTTGAGGCACATATTGAGAGCATCGTCAAAGAACTCCTTGTTCTTGATGCGATAGCGCTCAGCGTCGGGACCTGCCTGTTTGGGTCCAGGATATTCGGGAGTCACCGCCGATACAGGGCAATAGACGGTGCAGATAGAGCATTTCAAGCACTGTTCAAAGTTGTTGACGCTCACGTTTTGTGTCTGTGTTTCGTTTGCCATAATCGTCGGTGTTATTTGATGAGGTTATTTGCTACTTGTAAAGCGGTGAGCATATCTACGCCAGCAGCGTCGAGGCGCTTGATGCTGTTGTTGCCGCTCAGGATGGAGCCAATGGCATAGAGGTTGCTGATGGTAGAGCCGTTGCGCATGCAACGCAGCTTCTCGTCGGTCTTGACTCCCATCTCCATATAGGGCTGGGCATCGGTGACATCGATTTTCGCCCATGTCTTGCGGTCAAGCCCAAGGTCATCAACATCCACGCCTAAAGCTGGCTCATACACACGGTTGTAGTCGGCTCTTAGGCCTCGGCTCATGAACGAACCCGTCGCAAGGATGAAATTGTCGGCTTCGAGCACGGTGCCGTCAAGTTTGGCGGTTTTCACGCCCTTGAGGATGTTGTCTTCAAACGTTCCTTCAGTAACTTGGTCGCCAGTGAAGAATGTGCCGCCCAGAGCTGTGAAGCGCTTGCGCAGCATGGTCTGCATCCTCACGCCGGGAACCGATGGCGGCAGCGTGGCGACATATTGTGCCGGAACTTTTATGAGCTTGAGCAGTTGCTGGCTTTTGTCGCTATTGGTCACTCCAAGCACTGCGGGCAGCAGCACCATGTCGTAATCCTCGCCGGCAACCTTGTACACCTCTTCGGCAAGTTTCACGAGCAAGTCGTTGCTCTCTATCACTTTCGCGATGTTTGTGGAACGCATCTCGGTTGGGCTCTGACGGAGCTTTTGGAGCTCGGTCAGGGTAACAGCTTTCACATCTACTTCCACGCCCTTGTCGCGCAGCCCTGCTGCGAGGAACTTGGTGGGGAAGTCGAGGAAGTTTACAATATTCACTAGTGCCACTTTGCGCCAGGGCATGTGGTCGGGGTCCTCAATGGTAGCCATGCCTTCCATGCTCAACCACGTGGGCATCAACCCGCCAATGGGGGTGATGCGCCAGTGGTTGGATGTTGCATTGCCAGTAGTGGCGATTCCTGCTCTCTCGAGTAGTTGTTTCGCCACACCAGCCAAACTTGACACGTCTTCGAGTTTATTATATTGATGTTTACTGTTGAGTGCTTTAATGGCATCGAGGGGCTTATACACGTCGTTGCCCTTCTCGTCGCAGCCGAGCAGGTCGAGCGAGCCGCTGCCAAAGTGCATAGAGCTTTGTCCTGCGCTCACAAGAGCCACGTCTTTGCCAGCCTCGGCAAGAGCTATGCCTGCGGTGAGACCACTGAGGCCCCCACCTATTATTATAATGTCAAATTTCATAGTATTCTACCCTCCTTTCATTGGCTAGTTTATCAACGCCCAGTAGGCTCTGATATATTGTTGCAGTGAGCTGGGCTTCGGCAAGGTTGTCGCCCCAGGCTACGGGTTGCATGCCTTTCCAGCGCTCGTTAATGAAGCCGTTAAGGTCGTTGATGGCTTTCTGCGCGCTATCCTCATCGCTGCACATCACCCCTGCCGCACGGCAAGCGCAGAGCTCGCCCTGACAGGTGCCCATGCCCACTCGAGTGCGTCGGCGCAGGTTGATGAGGTTGTGGACATGGAGCTTGGTGACGGCATATCTCACTTCTCCCACGCTCACGCCCTCACATTCGCACACCAGCGCGTCGCTAGCCGCTTCGCCGCGCTCAATGGTGTCGTTGAGGGTGCCGTGACGCCCTTGTGCCGCCTTTTGTGAGAAACTGAATCTTTTTGTCTCTCCTTTAGGTTCGCTTCCTGGCAGTGGGGTAGTGGCAGTCTCACAACCTTTGTTGATGTTGAGCTTTTGGCACACGAGGTCGGTGACCTCTTGGGCCATGAGTCGGTAGGTCATCATCTTGCCACCAGTGATGGTGATGAAGCCGGCGAGACCGTCGCGCTTCTCGTGGTCGAGAGTGACAATGCCGCGGCTGATGTTGCGTCCGCTTGGGTCATCATCATTTGCCACTAGAGGTCGCACTCCGGCATAGCCCCTGAGGATGCGTGTTGAGCCCAGCGATGGTGCCAGTTTCATTCCCTCGGCGAGCAGATCTTCAACCTCTTCGGGAGTTACCCGCATGTCGTCACATTCCTCAATGGGAATGCGGAGGCTGGTGGTGCCAATGACGCACACTGCATCGTCGGGGACGAGGATGTCGGCGTTTGCCGGCTTGCGGCAACGGTTAATCACCATGTTATTGACGCGGTGTCCGAAAATCAGCAACGACCCCTTGGCTGGGAACATATTGATTTTCACACCAGCCATCTGCGCTATTAATGCTCCCCAGATGCCGGCAGCATTGACGGTGACAGAGGCATAGACGTCGAGAGTCTCGCCGTTGTGGTTGTTGCGAAGCTTCACGCCCACCATTCTGTCTTGCTCGATGATTATGTCAATCACCTCGTGATAAACAAGAACCTCGGCGCCATGTAGCTGGGCGTCGAGAACGTTGGCCATTGTCAGTCTGAAGGGGTCGATGGAGGCATCAGGAACCTTGACAGCACCAATGAGTTCGGGGTTTACCGAAGGCTCCATGAGAATTGCCTGCTTAGGGTCGATGATTTCGGCACTGATTCCCGCCTCGGTACACTTTTGCACAAATGTGGCTTGGAAGTTGATGTCGTCTTCGGGCAGGGTGATAAACAGTCCGTCGGTTTCCTCCACGCAGTGCTGAGCGATTTTTCGCAGAATCATGTTCTCCTGAATACACTCTTTAGCACTCTCGTGGTCGGTGACAGCATATCGGGCACCGCTGTGCATCAGTCCATGATTGCGTCCGGTGGCTCCTGTCGAGAAGTCGTGCCTCTCAACCAATAGCACCTTGAGTCCTCGCATGGCGCAGTCGCGTGCAGTTCCTGCTCCTGTGATTCCTCCGCCAATCACAATCACGTCGTAATGATTGTTGTTTACTGTAGTCATTTATGTTATAATTGAAGTTATAGGTTCCGTCAATGGATGGTGGGTTTCGCATCTGTGGAGTAAACAATAAAAATGGTCTTTAAATGCGTATGAAAAAATTTCGAAACGCAACCGTTGTTATTTTATTCCGCAACAAAATTAGACATGTATTTTTAAATAACAAAATTTTTTGCTGTTTTTTTCAATGAAAAATGCATTTTTTTCTCTCAAAAAGAAAAAAATGTGCTTTTAAGCACTGTTTTTTGCTTATTTGATATATGATTTATCAATAAAATCAACAAAATATGTTTCTTTTGAAAAAAAATCAAAAAAATTTGTTTCTTTTACAAGAATATACTACTTTTGCATCGAAACTAATACGAAAGTTTGAAAATCGTATAAGGACATTTAGGAATTTATAGACACCTTATATTAATAAAAAAGTCATGATAAAGAAAAAACGCCAAGCACAAATTATGGAGGTGCTGCTAAAGGAGGAATCGATTGCTGTCACCGACCTTGCCGAGTTGCTCGATGTGTCGCAGGTGACAATAAGGAAAGACCTCACTGAGCTCGAGCAAGCCAATAAGCTTTACCGCAGTCATGGCAAGGCCATCATCATTAATCCTTTCACATTTAACCGTTCGGTAAACGAGAAGGAGAAAATCGCTGTGGAGCAGAAGGAGGCGATAGGTCGCGAAGCTGCCAAGCTTATCGACAAAGATGACTCTATCATCATTGCTTCGGGAACTACGATTCATGCCCTGGCGAGAAACATCAAGCCCAAGCACCGACTCACGGTGGTGAGCGCTTCGCTGCCAGCGAGCGACATCCTCTCACAAGACGAGAACAACGACATCATCCAGCTGGGTGGCATGGTGCGACACAGCAGCCTCTCGGTGGTGGGACAGTATAGCAGGCAGATTCTTGAGAATTGTTCGTTCTCCAAACTTTTCATAGGTGTTGATGGCATAGATTTTGACTTTGGCTTCACGACAACCGACATGCGCGAGGCGGAGCTAAACCAGCAGATGATGCGTGCGGCTCAAAAAGTGATTGTGCTTGCCGACTCAAGCAAGTTTGGCAAACGCGGTTTCGCCAAAATAGGCAACATCGATGACATCGACCTTATCATCACCGACGCAGGAGTGAGCGCCAACGTCATCAACCAAATCAACGACCACGGCATCGACTACATCATCGCAGAGTAATAAGCAAACAAGCTGACAAGGCAATAGTTGTTTCTGGCCGTTTGATACAGCAACCCCCACGCAGCAAGGATCGGCTTTGCCGAGAACCTTTAGCTCGACGAGAGCATGAAGCCAAGTCGCACAAAGTGCGGTGGCGTTGGCGAAGCCATCATGCTTGACTCAAATTGAACAAAATTTTAAAGTAAAATTATCCAAAATTTTTAATAAAATGCTCACGCTCGCAAGGCTTTGTGCAAGCACAAGCTTTGGATAAATTAGGCTGCGGTTCAGAAATCCCAAACAAGTTTGGCTTTCATTCACCTTGCACTAATTTTGACTCGCTTAATCGCATTTTTGTTAGATTTTTTGTTTCAATTTTGTTGAATTTCCACGCGAAGCGTGTTAAATGAGCCCTCAATGCAATTATGTGCCTGTTGTTTCTCGTCGTTTCTGGTCCTTTGATTATTAACTTGTCTCGTCAGCAAAAAATCGTTTACCGCGAAGTGCTACTTAAAAAACTTAAAAACCGGCAAGATATTTTTGTCGGTTTTGAGTTTTTTTGTACTTTTGAAAACTTGATTATAAGTTAACGTAAATTGTTTTATTAAATACTTACCTTTATGGAGAACGAGAACGTAATTATCCCGAGTGAATATGCCGACATTTGTCCTATCCAGGACAAGGATTTCCACAATGAGATGTCGATATTGGTCAATGAGCCGATGTTTAAGCAGATTGCGCAGATTGTCATGCCTCAGTACAACTACACTCAGCTTAAAATGTTGCTGTTGAGCCTGAATTCAAAATATGACCTGCAAACCAAGGTGATGAAACCGTTTATTGACGGCTTGCTCGCCAAGACGTCGAAGGGTCTCACCGCCAGTGGTCTTGAGAATTTGGTCAAGGACGTGCCTAACACCTTCATCACCAACCACCGCGACATCGTGCTTGACTCGGCGCTGCTGAGCTACCTGATGCTTGAGAACGGCATGGACAGCTGTGAGATTGCTATTGGCAATAACCTGCTGATTTACAACTGGATTACTAAGCTGGTAAGGCTCAACAAATGCTTTATTGTGAAGCGTAACCTGGGTCGCTTGCAGACTATGGCTGCCGCCCTTCAGCTCTCGGCATATATGCACTTTGTGCTGAAAGAGAAGAATGGCTCTATATGGATTGCTCAGCGTGAGGGCCGCTGCAAAGACAGCAACGACCGCACTCAAGAGAGCCTCATCAAGATGCTTACTTACGGCAACCGCGACGTGCCGTTTGTTGAGAGCCTCAAAGAGCTCAATATCGCCCCGATAGCGCTTGCCTATGAGTACGACCCGAACGACCGCCTCAAGGCGCGCGAATACCTGCTCAAGAGCAAGAACCCCAACTTCAAGAAGACTCAGGAAGACGATCTTATCAGCATGAAGACCGGTATCGCCGAGTTCAAGGGAGAGATTCACTACTCGTTTGCTCCATGCATCAACGACAAGCTTGACCGCATCCCCGCCGACCTTGACCGTCTGCTCACCGTTCAGCGCATCTGCTGCATCATAGACCATGAGATTCATGCCAACTACAAAATCTTCAAGACCAATTACATGGCTCATGACATGCTGTTTGAGAACAATGATTTTGCCGAGCACTACACCGCCGAGGAGGCGAAGATTTTCAACGACTATCTCAATGGTCAGCTCGACAAGATTACCGACATTCAAGTGAGCGACAGCGACCGCAACTATATGTTCAAATATATGTTGCAGATGTACAGCAACCCGCTAACAAATCACATTGAGGCAGTGGGATAATTGTTTAATGCAGAATGCAGAATGCACAATGTATAATGCAGAATTTCACTCCTTTTGCTCCTTTAAATCCTTGTAACTTCTTTACTATATAATGACAATCCAATGGTTTCCGCTTATTGCGCTGCTTGTCGTTAACTTTGGTCTTGACTTGTGGCTGTTCCGCAAGTTCCGGCGCGACAAGAAGTTGCCGCGCCTCAAGAGTGGCGCTCATGCCGTGCTCTCGCTGGTGCTGCTGGCGATGATGGTAGTGGCGATTTCTATCCCCCGCCACACTTGCGACAACAGCACATTTGTCGCTGTCATGTGGATGCTCTACCTTTACTACGCCTTTTATGTGCCCCGCTACTTGGCGGCTGTGGTGTGGATGCCCACTCACCTAAAGAAGAGTGGAGAACGCACCCGCAAGATAGGTGGCATAGCGGCTACTACGCTCGGTGTGCTGGTGTTTGTCTATATGCTGGTGGGATTGTTTGTCGTTCCTTATCATGTGAATGTGGAGCGTGTGGAGCTGGAGTTTGAGAACCTGCCCGAGGAGTTTGACGGCTACCGCATAGTTCAGTTCAGCGACACTCACCTTGGCACCTATAATGGCGGCAAGACTGAATTCATTCAGGAGTGGGTTGACAGTATCAACGCTCTGAAGCCCGACATGATTTGCTTTACTGGCGACCTTGTGAGCCGTCGCACCGACGAGGCGTTACCCTATAAGAAGATTCTCTCCACGCTACATGCCCCCGATGGTGTGGTGTCGGTTCTTGGCAATCACGATGAAGGGCACTATTTTGACTGGTCGAGTGAGCAGGAGCGACTTGCCGACTGCAAAGCACTTATCGACCTGCAAAAGGCGATGGGGTGGAAATTGCTCATCAACGACAATATCATCTTGAAGCGCGACAGCAGTGAGATAGCAGTGGTGGGCACCAAGTGCTTCTGTGGATGGCCCTTCCCCAGATGGGGAAACCTCGACACCGCCTACGTGGACTACGATACCAGCAATAGGTTTGTCGTGATGCTGCAACACAGCCCCGACGAGTGGAAGCTAGATAGGGCTTACCAGAAACGTGTGACGATGCTGCGCTTGTGCGACAAGGTCGATTTGATGCTGGCAGGTCACACTCACGCTATGCAGTGCATGGCGACACTCTTTGGTCACAAATTCTCGCCAGCATGCTTTAATAATGAGTTTTGGGGTGGTCTCTATGCCGAAGGCGACCACAAGCTCTATGTGAACATAGGCGTTGGCATGGTGGGCATGCCAGCCCGATTGGGCACTGCTTATCCTGAAATAACCCTCATCACCCTCAAGAAACGAGGAGAATGTGTCGTGAATAATAAAGGCAAGAGGATAAGGGACTAAGTTTTAAGTGTTAAGTGTAAAGTTTTGGAGGTTCTATAATCTCTAGAAAATCTAGAATTTCTAGATAATCTAAAAAAACTAAAAATTCACATCTATAATATATTATGGCCGATAAAATTTCAACTCTTATATCTCAAGAGCTTGACTTGCCGCTTAATCAGGTGTCGAGCACTGTGAGTCTGCTACGCGAAGACAACTCCATTCCTTTCATCAGCCGCTACCGCAAGGAGCAGACCGGCAACCTCGACGAGACACAAATCCAGTCGATTGACGCGCGCATGGCTTATTACGACGAGCTTCAGAAGCGCAAATCAACCATACTGAAAACCATAGAGGCGCAAGAACAGCTCACCGATGAACTCTCAAACCGCATTCTAAACTGCTGGGACGCTACCGAGCTTGAGGACATATACCTGCCCTACAAACCCAAGCGCCGCACCCGTGCCCAAATGGCGCGCGAGAAGGGTCTGGAGCCGCTCGCCAAGATGATTATGGCGCAAAAGGGCGGTGACGTGAGCCAGATGGCGGCAAAATTCGTGGATGGCGACAAGGTGCCTAATGCCGACGAGGCGATTGACGGCGCTCTCGACATCATCGCCGAGTGGGTGAACGAGAACCAAGCGGTGCGCAACAGCGTGCGCCGCTCGTTCCGCTACGATGCCGTACTCAACTGCAGCGTGGTGAAAGGCAAGGAGATAGAGGGTCGCAACTATGAGTTCTACTACGACTTTTCCAAGCCGTTGAAATATATCTCGTCGCATCAGCTGCTCGCCATCCGTCGTGGCGAGAAGGAGGGATTTCTCAAAGTGAGTATCGACATCAACAACGGCCGTGCCGTCGATAACGTGTGCCGCATTGTGGTGCGTGGCAAGGGCGAGACGTCGCAGCTTGTGGAGGAGGCTGCCGAGGACAGCTTCGACCGACTCATCAAGCCGTCGATAGAGAACGAGTTTGCCGCCCTCTCCAAGGAGCGTGCCGATGCCGAGGCTATTGAGATGTTTGCCCAGAACGTGCGCCAGCTGCTCTTTGCTCCGCCGCTTGGCCACAAGCGCATTCTCGCCGTTGATCCCGGCTTCCGCACGGGCTGCAAGGTGGTGTGCCTTGACGAGAACGGCAACCTGCTGCACAACGACGTGATATATCCCACCGCTCCAAACTACGACATCGAGGGCGCAACCAAGAAGATTCACAACCTTGTGGAGACCTACAAGATTGATGCCATAGCGCTTGGCAACGGCACCGCGAGCCGCGAGACCGAGAAATTCCTGAAGCGCATTCGCTACCGCCGCGATGTCAATGTGTTTGTCGTGAGCGAGAATGGCGCGTCGATTTACAGTGCCAGCAAGATTGCCCGCGACGAGTTCCCCGACAAGGATGTGACCGTGCGTGGTGCCGTGTCGATAGGTCGCCGACTACTCGACCCGCTTGCCGAACTGGTGAAAATCGACCCCAAGTCGATAGGAGTGGGGCAGTACCAGCACGACGTGGATCAGGCCAAGCTAAAAGAGGCACTCAACTACACCGTTGAGAGCTGTGTCAATAGCGTGGGCGTGAACCTCAACACCGCCAGTAAGGAGCTGCTCACCTATGTCTCGGGGCTTGGACCCACGCTGGCGCAGAACATCGTGAACTACCGTGCCGAGAATGGCGATTTCCATTCCCGTGAGGAGTTGCTCAAAGTGCCCAAACTCGGTCCCAAGACCTTCACCCAGGCGGCAGGCTTCCTGCGAGTGCCCGAGAGCGACAACCCTCTCGACAACAGCGCCGTGCATCCCGAGCGCTACGCCCTTGTGACCAAGATGGCGCGCGACTGCAACTGCACCGTGGCAGAGCTTATCAAGGACAAGGAGAAGCGCAACCTCATCGACATCAAGCGATACGTCTCGCACGATGTGGGAGAACCCACGTTGATTGACATTATGAAGGAGCTGGAGAAGCCGGGGCGTGACCCGCGAAGCGAGGTCAAGGCGATGGAGTTTGACGAGAGCGTACACGAAATAACAGATCTCAAGCCCGGCATGGAGCTGCCCGGAATTATCACCAACATTACCCAGTTTGGAGCCTTCGTAGATATAGGAGTGCATAAAGAGGGGCTCGTTCATGTGTCGCAGCTCAGCGACAAGCGGGTGGAGAACCCTGCCAAGGCGGTGAAGCTCAACCAGCACGTGAGGGTGCGCGTGGTGAGCATCGACCTCGAGCGCAAGCGCATCGCCCTCTCAATGAAAGGCGTGCAGCAGCCAAGATGACAAGAGAATGCGCTTCGCGCGATTAGAGATTAGTTGCGCTTTGGCGCGATTAGCGATTAGTGAGAGCAGTCCGCTCCCTGATAATCCAGAACTTTTTTCGAAAAAAAAGTATTTTTCTTTTTTCATTAAAAAATAATCACTACCTTTATAGCAAATTTCTAATTAACACTAGTTTTTTTCTAAATCATAAAAACCAATATCATCATGCCAAAGACCATTACTTTCAATGAGCTTCGCCGCATCAAGGCTAGCCTGCCCGAAGGCTCTACCCACGAGATTGCCGAGAAATTGAACCTTAGTGTTCAAACAGTGAGAAACTACTTTGGCGGGTCAAACTATGACTTCGGCATACACATGGGAGTCCACGTTGAGCCAGGCCCCGACGGAGGCATCGTTGTTCTCGACGACCCAACTATCCTCGACATGGCACTCGACATCCTCGACAAGCAAAAGCTCAAAGAACAAGTCTAGACAACTGGAACTGCCAGTAAAACGACATGGAATCCCCACCCACAAGTGAAGATTCCATGTTTTTTGTTTTAGCTAACGAGCAAACGAGGCAAGTGTATATCGTTTTTCGAGGATCGAGCACTCTAAACACTAAACTCTAACCTCTAAACTGTGCGAAGCACATTTCGTTTATCATTTGAAAAGCCCCAGAATATTATAGATAGTCTCGTTGTTTTCGATAAATAGTGTCATGATTAGTGCTAATAAAGCAAGGAGAACGACGTTGGCCAGTAGCGCATAAATCATTTGCCGCGTCTCGCCAGTGGTGAAACTGATGTCAAACCACCTGGCGTTTTTCTTGCTGAGCCACTTCATGAGGTGATAGACGACTGCCGCAGCTGCCACACCAAGAATTGCTCCGCAAGCGATGTCGCCAGGGTAGTGCACGCCAAGATAGATGCGGCTGTAGCACATGAGCGAGGCCCAGGCAATCATCGCCCAAGTGAAGGCTCGGTTCTTGAACAAGAAAGCCAGCAGCAGTGCTATGCCAAAGCAGTTGGCAGCATGGCTGGAGACGAAGCCGAATTTTCCTCCATTGTAACCATTCACAAGGTGTACGGTAGCTTGCAGGTCGGGGTTGCGTGATGGCCGCAGCCTTGCCACCGCTGGCTTGATGATGCTTGCCGACACTTGGTCGGCGATAAGAATCACCACAGCCACCGCTAGCAGTACTGCCAGCATCTTGCGCCACCCTTTTTTCTTGTAAATCATGAAAAGCAGCATTAGTATCATTGGCAGCCATGTGGCAACTACCGTCACCAGAGCCATGAAATTGTCGAAATAAAATGCGTGCCAACCGTTGATGGTAGTGAAAATGCCCGCGTCAAATTGCTGTAATGCTTCCATAATGTACAGTTTATAGTTCAAAGTTCATAGTTCACAGTTTTTAGCTAACGAGCTGACAAGCAAGTGTAGAGTCAAACGACCAGAAACGACTAGAAACAACTATTGCCTTGTTTGCTTGTTTCTTGTCAGCTTGTTAGCTAAGCACTCTCCACTATTACTATATTTTCTCTAAATCGGCTTTTTTCATCCAGCCGGTTTTGCTTGTTGTGGTTTCTATCATGTACCACGTTCCGTCGTTGGCGTTTTTGTTATTTATAGAATCAACAATCTCCACCTTGGTGCCACTAGGAAGGATAAACTCCTCTTTCTCGCCATCGCGTGGTGACTTGTTGGCGGGAGCTTTGTCGATCATCACAACGGCATAGAGGGTCTTGGTGGTGTGGTGATACATATAGAAGGCACTTGCCAGAGCCAGCAGCGATAGTATTCCCAATGCTATGGCGCCAAAGAACCCCGTCTTTTGCAACGCCACACCGTTGGCGATGCGCCAGCAGGCGACTGCTGCGAGCATCAGCACAAAGAGTGCCAAGGAGATTATTGCCCAGGTGTTGCTCGACAGGTGCCCCACCCAGTCGGTAAGCAGGCTAGAGAAGTAGTTTGAGCCGCTGGTCTCGTTGATTTTTGATTTCTCGTTGACAAACTTCAGGTTGAAACGCGCGTCGCCGTTGGCGGGGTCGATTTTCAGTGCCCGCTCATAGTTGAGGACGGCATGTGCTCGGTCGTTGAGGCGATAGTAGGCATTGCCCAGGTTGTAGCGCAGCTGCGACGACTCTCCATCGCGCAAAGCGCGCTCATACATCTCCACAGCCTTTTTGAACTGTTTTTGGCCATAGGCCTTGTTGCCCTGGTCTATGTAGTCAATGCCGCTGGCAAGTGATGTCGTGGCGATGAGCACTAGAGTCAAGAATATTATCAGTCGATGTGTCATTTGGTCGTGGTTTTAGGGCGTTTAGTATTTTCTAACTGGTCGATGAGCATTGCGCACTTGTCATAAACGGCAGGCATGTCGCCCTCGTCGAGAGAGGGAGAATATTGCGCAAACTCGCATTTTTCGAGCATCACAAGGGTGTCGTCGATGTGCTGCTGCGGGAAACCGAACTGCTCCATCTCGGTGGCAATGTTGTCCTTGCTAAGCTCTGAAACGGGGATGGTGAGCTTGTCGCTGAGATAGCCCCACAGAGCGGTAAGCGTCTCGGTATAGAACCCGTTGCTGTCGTGGTTGTTGAGACATTCCTGCGCCTTCTTGAGTCGCCGCTGCGCCACTTTGCTGGCACGTCGTGTGCGCATGAGATTGGTGTTGGCATGAGTCTTCTCAATCTTGCGGTAAACTGTTAATCCGGCAATAGCGAGTGATGCGGTGGCGGCAAAGATGAGCCAGTACCACCATTTGGTCACAAGGAAGCTGTTACCCTTACTCAGCGTCGTCTTCTCGGTGACGATAGGACGGATGTCCATGTCGAGCAGCTTGTAATGGTCAGAGGGTTTGCCGTCGCCTTTTTCCACCTTGAGTTTGCTGCCGCCCACCTTTATGCTGTCATACTGCTGGGTAGTGGTGTTGAAATAGACGAAATAGGTGTCGGGAATCTCAAAATCTCCCACATGCTGCGGAATGAAGGGATACTCAAATGTCACATCTCCGCTCATGTTGTCGCCATCGGGACTGAGGTTTACCTTGCTCTGCGGGTCATAAGTGTCGAACTCGCGAGGCATTACCACCACAGGGTTTTGGATGTATTTGAGATTGCCCATGCCACTCACGATGATGCTGTAGGTGGCGGGGGCGTAGGTCTTGAAACTGTGTGGCTCAACCTTCGATGTTGCCGTGAATTCTCCCACTGCGCCACTGAAGTTGGCGGGCTTTGGCTCGGGCAACGGCTTGATATTAACGCTTGCCGAGTTACTCTTTACCTGGATGTCGATGGGCACAGGATTGGAGATTTGTCCCATGGGAGTGCTATATACATCAAACTGCACAAGCTGCACGTCGTAGTTTCCCGATGTGATGGTGAGTTTGCCCGACTGCTGCGGGTAGAGGATGCACTTCTTGAGGACTGCCGTGTAGTATCGCTTGCCGTTCACGGTCTCGAGTTGTGGAGAATTATTGTTCACTGGCAGTTCCTCAATCAGGAAGCCGTTGAATGTGGGCTGCTGTGTGCAATGGAACTTCGACACGTTATAGCGAGTGAAGAGCTTGATAAGGCACACCACAGCTTCTTGCTCATAGACCACTTCTTTTGACATGGACACCTTCACGAAGAAGTCGTTGGCATCAACATTTGAGCCTGCAGTCTGGTTCATGGGGTTGGTGAAGTCGGGGTCATTGCCGGGCTGCGGCTGATAGGGCTGTGGCTGCTGGCTGGGGTATTGAGCCGAAGGCCTGCCATTACCGCTTGCCGGCACTATCTCAATGGTTGTAGCTCGTGTGGTGAGTTTTCTGCCGTCGGCAGTGATGGTGGCAGGGGCTAGGGTGTGCTTGCCGGGAGTTGTCGCCTCATAGAGCATGGTAAACACTTGCGAGTAGTTGGTCGAGGTCTGGCCGTTGATCGACGTCATGCTCATGCTGGTCGATACTGATGGTCCATAGAGCAGAGTCGCGCCGTCGAGTTGTGGGAATGAGGGATTGGTGCCCTCGGCGCCCTCAAGCACATATTCTACCCTGAATTTTCCACCAACCTCCACTTTGGAAGGCGCTTGCACACGGAATGTGGCTGCATTGGTTGACAGCGTAGCCAATAGTAGAAAGAGTGATATTATATGCCTTATCTTTGTCATTGTCGTTTTTCTTAGTGAGTTTCTCAAGCATTACCACTTGTTGCGGCTTGACTGCCGCTCGCGACGCTCTTGTCCATTGCCCGCATTGTTGATCTTTTTTTGAACAGCATCTTCCTTGTCTTGCATGGCCTTAAGCACTTGCTGCATATTTTGCTCATTCATCTTGATGTAGGCGTCTTGCTGTTTGCCTGGCTGCTGCTTCTGGTCGGCCGGTTTTTCTTGAGCCTTATCTTGATTTTGGTTCTGCTTATCTTGGTTCTGCTTATCTTGGTTCTGTTGGTCTTGATTTTGTTGGTCTTGGTTCTGCTTATCTTGATTCTGTTGGTCTTGGTCTTGTTGGTCTTGGTCTTGCTGGTCTTGGTTCTGTTGATTTTGTTGCTGCTGTTGTTGCTCTTGCAGCTTTAGTTGCGCCATTCTCAGGTTATAGCGTGTGTCGTTATCGCTTGGATTGTGGCGCAGCGAGAGTTTATAGGCGTCGATAGCCTCTTTGTAGGCCTCGTTCTCATATCTGAGGTTTCCCATGTTGTGGTAAGCCATGGCGATTAGCGTTGAGTCTTTTGTCAATGTGGGCACAAGTTCAAAGAGACTGGCTGCGTGATTAATCATCTCGCTTTTTATTGAATCGTTGTCGGTCGTTTTTAGCTGCTTGACGAGCGACAATGCCAAGTTGTAGTTTGCGGCGGGAGAGTTAGGGTTCACCTGCGTCGCTTTGTTGTACATTATCTCGGCCTCTTGATATTTCTCTTCGTCAAAGAGCTTGTTGCCTTCCTTGATGAGTTGGCGCTCCTCCTTGTTAGTGACGTCGAGGGTGTAGTTGTCGTCTTTGCCACATCCATTCAGCAGGCACATCGTAGTGCTTGCTGTAGCAACGAGAATCAATGATATGATGATGTTATTCTTCATTGTTGTCCTTTACTTTTCGTTGGAAAAAGTTTTTCTTTGCCAGCCATGGGTTCTTGCGGTTGAGCAGCAGCACGCTGGCGATGAGAAGAGCAAGGGTTATCCATGCGAAAACAGGGAACTGCTCGTCCTCACGGCTGTAGGTGTATTGCGACATATTGTTGGTCGCCAATTTTTTGAGCGCGTCGTCTAGAACATTCACGGCATCGGTAGCGTCACCTTTGACAAAAATGCCTCCACCAGCCTCGGCTATGCCTCGGGCTTGCTCCTCGTTGAAGCTTGTCATGGCGATGTCGCCACTGTCATCACGCATCCATCCGTCTCCCTCGTCGGTGGGGATGGGCACGTCTTTGTCGCCAATTCCTATCACGCTCACCTGGATATTTTTCTTGTGGGCGCGTTTTGCGGCATCTTCGGCGTCGCCCTCAAAGTTCTCGGCATCGGTGATGAGGATTATCGCTCTTGACACTTTCTCATCTTGCGAGAAGGTGTGCATCGCCAGGTCGATGGCATCGCCAATGTTGGTGCCCTGGAGGGGTATCATGTCGGTGCTGATGTTGTTGAGAAACATCTTGGCGCTCGCGCCGTCGATGGTCATGGGCATCTGCATCATGGCTTTCCCTGCAAACACCACGAGCCCCACCTTGTCGTTGCGCAGTCGGTCGATAAGTTTCTCCATCACCATCTTGGAGCGTTGCAGGCGTGAGATGCCGTTTTGGTTGGAGGTGCTGCTGGCGTTCATCGAGTTTGAGACATCCATTGCAATCACCACCTCTATGCCTTTAACTTCTCCCTTCACCTTTTCCATCGACCCTGCGCGTGGCCTGGCAAGCATCACAATCACCATCGTGAGCAATAGCAAGATGAGGACCAGCCTCACCACTGGTTTGCGGCTCGACACGTCGGGCATGAGCTCTTGCAACTGCTCCTGCTTGCCAAAGCGCGCCAAATTGCGCTTGCGCGCCATCCTCGAGAGGAGGAACAGTCCCACTATCGCTGGAAGCAGCAACAGTAGCCAGAAAAACTCGGGATTTGCGAAACTGAACATTATCTATATTAGTCGTTTTTTGTCATTAATAAATTATGGAATAGTCCTTAGCACAGTATATCTTATCACGGCGCACAATGTGAGCAGGATAAGCAGTGCTAGCGCCCAGGGCTGATAGGCGTCGTCGAGGTTCTTGTGTTGCATCACGGCGATGCGCGACTTCTCGAGTTTGTCGATTTCGGCAAAGATTTTCTTGAGCACATCCTTGTTTGTCGCCCTGAAATATTTTCCGCCGGTGATTTTTGCTATCTCCTTGAGTGAGTTCTCGTCAATTTCGACCTTCATGTTCTCATAGCTCACTATGTGTCCGGCGAAGTCGAAAACGGGGAAGGGTGCTGTGCCCTGGGTTCCAATGCCTATGGTGTAAATCTTGATGCCTTCTTTGCGCGCTATCTGAGCGGCAGTCTCGGGATATACAACGCCAGTGTTGTTGCTGCCGTCGGTGAGCAAGATGATGCTCTTTGACTTGGCTTTCCCTTTGGTGAGGCGGTTGATGGCGGTGGCGATGCCGTCGCCCACAGCGGTGCCGTCCTCAAGGGTGAAATTCATGTCAATCTCCAGACTGTTGATGCTGTTGACAAGGGTGGCGATGTCGGTCGTCATGGGAACCATAGTGAACGCCTCGCCGGCAAAAGCCACGAGACCGATGTTGTCGCTCGTGCGGCCGCTCACGAAGTCGCTAGCCACCTCTTTGGCGGCAGCGAGGCGGTCGGGCTTGAAGTCGCGGGCAAGCATACTGCTGCTCACGTCAATAGACAGCACTATGTCGGTACCGTCAACGTTCTTCTGCGACCAAGTGTCGCTAGAAAGGGGTCGGCACAAGATTACCACCAGGCAAGCCAGTGCCAGCATCTCAATAGCAAACAGCACATGGCGCATCCATTCTTTCCAACTGGTGCCAATGCCATCAAAGGCGCTTGTGGTGGAGATTTTGAGGGTAGGGTCGCTCTTGCGGCTTTTCAATATGTGCCACACCGTGAGAGGGATAATCAGCAGCAGTAGCCACAACAGCTTGGGGTGCATGAATTGCAGGTTGCCTATCATCGCTCTTCCTCCTCCTTTCTTGTGGTGTCGGTGGCACCTTCTTCTTCAGCCGGCACGGGCTTTGTTTGCTCCACAAAGTTGAGCGTGCGCTGGAAGGCTATCTCGTTATCGTTGGCAAGCGTCTGCATCTTGGCGAATTTCACATAATCGGCAATCTCCAGCACTTCGCTGAGCTGGTCTTTTACTTGCAGCGCCTCTTCGTTGTGCTTGATTTGCTCCATTATCTCACTCGTGGTCATCTCCACGGCGTTGATGCCAAAGCGGCGGTCGATATACACACGCAGGATGTCGGTCAGGCGCGAGTAGTATTCTTTGTGCTGTCCGTTTTGCCACAGCTGGCGGCTCTTCAGGTCGTTGAGCGCGAGAATCGCCTCCTCGTAGGGTGGCAGTCGCTTTTTCTCGGGTTTGAAGGGGTTGATGCCCTTCTTGTACCACTTGAAATAGGCGAAGATGAGGAATGCTATCAGAGCGAGCCCCAAGAGCCATGCCCACCAGTAGCGGGCAATGACGTTAGGGATGTAGTCAATCAACTTGAACGGCACGCCCACAATGGGTTTATAGCCTTTGATATCGCCTTTGGCATCTACTTTCACCGAATCTACGACCAGATGCTCCTTGTTGCTTGTCACGGTGTCACCATTCACGAAATATTTGATTTGCGGCAAGTCATATTCCCCTGGCTCAAAGGGCTGCAGGGTGATGACCTGTGTTATCTCCTCGCGGTTGTTGTCAAGCGCTTTGGTCTGAGCCTTGTCGCGCTTCACGATGTCGATGTTGCCTAGCGTTGCTGAGTCTATGCCCAGGACAATGCCCGCGCTGCCTTCATCTTTCACGATGTTGATGCGCAGTTTCACGGTTTTCCCCATCATCACCTTTGCCGAGTCGAGCTTTGCGCTCACAATGGTGTTTCCGGCATGGGATTTCATTGTCGGAGCTAGGAGCAAAGCAATAAGCAGGAAGCGATATATAAGTTTTTTTGTCATTGAAAATCTGGTGAATAGTAGAATAGTGGAGCAGTAGAATAGTAAAATAGCGGAAAATGTTTACCGGGTAATTGTGCTTTTGAGAGAGCTGAAAACCTATCCTCGTCGCTTGAAGAGTGCCATCAGCGTTTTGGCGTAGTCTTCGTCGGTCGCCACTTGCGCCACATCAACATTGCTGCGCTGCATGATGTCGGTCATCGCCTGCTGGCGCTCATACCACCATCGGTCGTAGGCCTGCCGCACGCGTCGGCTGCTGGTATCTACCCATCGCTCGGCGCCCGTCTCGGCGTCGGCCACCTTCATCAGTCCCACGTTTGGCAGTTGTGCCTCGCGCTTGTCATAGACCTGCACGGCAATCACGTCGTGCTTGTGGTTGGCAATCGAGAGGCTCTTGTAATAGTCTTTCTCATCGAGGAAGTCGCTGATGACGAATGCTGTGCATCGCTTTTTCAGGGCGCTGGTCATGTATTCCAATGCCATGTTGATGTCGGTGCCTTTGCTCTCGGCTTGGTAGTTGAGCAGTTGGCTAATGATAAGCAGTATGTGCTTCTTGCCTTTCTTTGGGGGGATGAAATTCTCGATTTTGTCGCTGAAGAGCAGCAGTCCCACCTTGTCGTTGTTCTCGATGGCCGAGAAGGCGATGGTGGCGGCAATCTCGGTCATCATGTCGCGCTTCATCTCGCCCAGAGCGCCAAAGTCCTTGCTGCCGCTCACATCTACCACGAGCATCACGGTGAGTTCGCGCTCCTCCTCATAGACCTTGACGTAGGGCCTGTTCTGTCGTGCGGTGACGTTCCAGTCGATGTCGCGCACGTCATCGCCATACTGATACTCACGCACCTCGCTGAACGTCATTCCTCGACCTTTGAAAGCCGAGTGATATTCTCCAGCAAAGATGTTATGAGACAGCCCTTTCGCCTTAATCTCAATCTTGCGAACTTTCTTTAGCAATTCACTTCGTTCCATCTACTTTTATTCAAGTTTCTAACATGTTAGAAACTTGAGGTTTAGAGGTTAGTTTTAGTGTTTAGAGCAACATTCTGCATTCTCCATTCTGCATTCCGCATTGTGCATTCTCCATTGTGCATTCTCCATTCTGCATTCTACATTGATTATGGCACCGCAATCTTGTCGAGGATGTTGCTGATGATCTCGTCGGCAGTGATGTTGTTGGCTTCGGCCTCGTAGGTGAGACCCAGGCGGTGGCGCATCACGTCGTGGCACACGGCGCGCACGTCCTCGGGAATCACATAGCCGCGACCACGCAGGAAGGCGTAGGCTCTTGCTGCCAGTGCCATGCTGATAGAGGCACGTGGCGAAGCGCCAAACGAGATGATGCTCTTGAGGTCGCTCAGAGCATAGTCCTCGGGGAAACGTGAGGCAAACACGATATCTACAATGTAGCGTTCAATCTTCTCGTCGATATAGATTTGTCTCACCACGTTGCGCACGTCAACGATGTCGGCGGGAGTGATGATAGGTTTGACATCAATTTTTGTGTTGTCGATGTTCATCCTTATTATTTCTTTCTCCTCTTGGCGGTTGGGGTAGCCAATCACCACCTTCATCAAGAAACGGTCAACCTGCGCCTCGGGTAGGGGATAGGTGCCCTCTTGCTCGATGGGGTTCTGGGTCGCCATCACCAGGAACGGGTCGTCGAGGGCGAAGGTGTTCTCGCCAATGGTCACTTGGCGCTCCTGCATGGCTTCGAGCAGCGCGCTCTGCACCTTGGCTGGCGCGCGGTTTATCTCGTCGGCAAGGATGAAGTTGGCAAACACTGGGCCGCGTTTCACCTCAAATTTCTCTTTTTGGATGCTATAGACCATAGTGCCTATCACATCGGCTGGCAGCAAGTCGGGGGTGAACTGGATGCGGCTGTATTTGGCATCTATCAGTTGCGACAGCGTCTTGATTGCCAATGTCTTGGCAAGACCTGGCACGCCCTCAAGCAGCACGTGGCCGTTGGCGAGCAGGGCTATCAGCAGAGAATCTACCAGATGCTTCTGCCCCACGATGGTTTGGTTCATGCCTTGCGTGATTGCGCTCACAAAATTGCTCTTTGTAGCTATAATCTCATTCAATTCGCGAATGTTGACTGATTCACTCATAGTGTGTGTTTTATTTATGTAGTTTTAGTTTTTAGGTTGCAAAATTATCATTTTGATATTTACTATAACTCATCTTCCACGTTAATTAATTATATATTTGAGTTAGAAATGTTAAATTAAACACTATTTTTAACTTAAGACCTCATTTTTTTTTGAGAAATTAGGCGGCGTTACGAAAATCTCAAAGCAAGGTTGAATACCACGGCTGCGGCAATGTCCAAGCGAGCTTGTTGTGTTTGTTGTTTATTTCAAATCCTCGGGGGTGATGTCGAATGAGGTGATTTCTTCGTCGGTGGCTTTGTTGACGTATTTCACCGTTATGGTGGCGCCTTTCTGCTTGATGGTAAGGTCGCCTGGCTTGGTGCTGTTTTTGAACTGTGCGATGAACTCCGGCACCTCATGCTCCACGAGCGCTTCGGCATAGTCTTCCTCGGGCTGGTCGTCGGGGAGCTCCACCTTTTTAATAATTGTCATGGTGTTGGTTTTTGCATCGTAGGTGTAGGTGGCGTCGGCATCGGCATGTTCGTCTTGTGCCGCCTGTGAGAGGGCGGCAGTGTCGGCAGCCTCAGCGACTGATGTTGATACTGACTTGTCGCTGGCACTTGAAGCGCTCGATGCGCCATCGGTTTTGCAACCAGCAACCATAATTGCTAATAGTGCAATTGCTAAGAATGATAATTTTTTCATGTTAAAATCGTTTATCGTTATTTGTTTTAGCTGACGAGCTAACAAGCTGACGAGCTGACGAGACAAGTGTTTGTCGTTGTTCGTTTATCGTTTGTACTTGGTACTTTGTCTTTGGACCTTGTTTTTTTCACCACTTAACTCTTAACGCTTTATACCATTGTCTTGTTTACTTGTAAGCTTGTCAGCTTGTAAGCTTTATTCTCTAGAACTCTTGATGGCGGTAACGAAGCGGACGTTGCCGTTGAAGTCGGTGTGAACCTGGATGTCGCTCAGTCCAGCGCGTTGCAGGGTGTCGCACACGAGATTGCCCATAGCTCGGTTGATTTCCAGGTAGAGGCGTCCGCCGTTCTTCAGGGCTCGGCTGGCGTAGGCGGCGATGGGGCGGTAGAAGAGCATGGGGTCGTCGTTGGGGACGAAGAGCGCGCTGTGAGGCTCGTAGTCGAGCACGTTGCGCTCCATTGCAGCCTTCTCTTGCTCGGTGATGTAGGGCGGGTTGCTCACGATGATGTCCCACGCCTGGCTAGGCGCGCGGCAGGTGAGGATGTCCAGCTCAACGAATTTCACGCGGGTCTTGAGGGCTGTGGCGTTTTGCCGTGCCACTTCGAGTGCCGCGGGGCAGACGTCGGTGGCGGTGACTTGGGCAAACTTCATGGCCCTTGCCAGTGAGATGGCGATGCATCCGCTGCCGGTGCCAATGTCGAGCACCTCGAGGTCGCTGCCGGGGTTCTCGTCAACTATAATGTCAACCAGCTGCTCGGTCTCGGGGCGGGGGATGAGCACTGCGGGCGTGACGGCGAAACTGTGGCCATGAAAGCGTGCCTTGCCCAAGATATACTGCAAGGGCTCGTGACGCTTGAGCCGCGCGATGATGCTTGCGAGGCGGCAGTCAAAAAACTCCGGCAACTGCTCGTTCTCGCGCATCACGATGTCGATGGGCTGCCACAGCAGCACGTCCTCAAAGATTACTCGGGTCATGCCCTCGAGCTCGCGGCTGTCGTAATATGCCCCCAGCTCGCTGCGAAATTGCAAAATTGCTTCTCGTGTTGTCATTATGTGTTTCGTTTATCGTTTTTTAGCCGACAAGCAGACGAGCTGACGAGCGAACGAGGCAAGTGTATATCGTTATTCGTTTATCGGGGACCTCTGACCTCTCCACTATTGTCTTGTCAGCTTGTTCCTTGTCAGCTTGTAAGCTATATTCTCTGAAATCTGATGTCATTAGAATGGTGCTTGTGATTGAGCCTTGAGAGTTCATAGAACACGCTTCGCGTGGAAATTCAACAAAATTATAAAATAAAATTATCCAAAATTAGTGCAAGTCGAGAGAAAAAACAAATTTATTTGAGTTTTTCCAAGGCGAAGCCTAATTTATTATAAATTTTGATTAATTATTTATTTCAATTTTGTTTAATTTCTCGCCGAAGGAGACTCCTTGTTGAGTAAATGAGGTCGTGTCTTATGTCTGAAATCTGATGTCTGTTTTGTGTTTTAGTTCACGAAAGTAGGAAAAATATTCAAAAAATGAGCAAAAAATCGTGAGAAAAATTGTTTTTTGAAGAATTGTGTTTAACTTTGCAAAAATATCACAAGAAATACAAAACAGAAGTCAGATAACAGAAGTCAGACATCAGAAATAATTTTTCGAAATGAAACTCCCCATTGACAGATTTAAAGAACTGCGCACACCGTTTTACTGCTATGACTTGTCGCTGCTGCGCTCCACGCTCCAAGTCATCAAAGATGAGATTGAAGGCTATCCGTTTGTCGTTCACTATGCTCTTAAAGCGAATGCTAACCCAGTGTTACTTAATGAAATCGTGAAGACAGGCATTGGGGCTGACCTGGTGAGTGGCAACGAGATAATGGCGGCTCTTGAGGCGGGATTTAGCCCTAGCAGGATGGCATACGCTGGGGTGGGTAAGACCGATTGGGAGATAGAGACGGGCATCGACAACGACATCTATTGCTTTAACGTGGAGAGCGTGCCCGAGATGGAGGTCATCAACGAGATTGCCGCCCGCAAAGGCAAGACGGCAGGCATTGCCATTCGTGTGAATCCCAACATCGACGCTCACACTCATCGCTATATCACCACCGGCACCACCGACAACAAATTCGGCATTGATGTTCCAGTGCTCGACGAGGTGGTGGAAAAAGCTGTGAGCCTGTCGAATATTCACTTGCGTGGCTTGCATTTCCACATAGGTTCTCAAATCACCACTTTGGAGCCTTTCCGGTTGCTGTGTGAGAAGATTAATGAGCTGGTGGAGCATTTCGAGAAAATGGGTGTCAAGTTCGAGATGATAGACGTGGGCGGAGGCTTGGGCGTTGACTACGAGAATCCCGAGCAGAACCCCATCGCTCCGTTCCATGACTTCTTCAACGTGTTTAAGCAGAGTCTTAAACTGCGTGAAGGACAACAAGTTCACTTTGAGTTTGGCCGCTCCATTGTGGCACAGTGCGGGGCGTTGATATCGAGGGTGGTTTTTGTGAAGGAGAACTCGATTAAGAAATTTGTGATACTTGACGCCGGCATGACCGACCTTATTAGACCGGCTCTATATAGCGCCCATCACAAGATTGTGAATCTTACCTCCCAAAAGCAGGAGCAGGAGATTTATGACGTGGTGGGTCCCATCTGCGAGTCGAGCGATGTGTTCAGCACCGACGAGAAGTTGCCGATTACCCGCCGTGGCGACCTCATCGCCCTCCTCACGGCAGGCGCCTATGGCGAGTCGATGGCAAGCCGCTACAACATGCGCGACCTGCCACAATGCCACTTCTGTTAAGATTTTATGATTATTTCTTACGCCGCGTGTGCGGCGCAATACGATGACAGCACCCAGTATTTTTCTTTCTCTCTTTTAGTGCTATTCTATTGTCTCCACTAGGAACGAGACGGGGCGGAAGCCGTCGTTGCAGGAGAGCATGGCGCTGTGGGGATTTTTCATCCATCCGTCGAAGAAGTTGCCGCCACCTTCGGCGAGCTCTTTCACCCAGGGCAGCAGCGTCTCCCATGCGCTGTCGCACATCCCCTCGGGCTGCTGGCAGTCCTCCACGATGAACGTTCTGCCCAGCGTCATGTCGCAAGCGTGCTCGATGGGGTTCTCATATTTCTCCATCAGGTCTTTGTAGCACGCCATGCGCATCACTGTTATCTTGATTTTTTTCATGTCATTGTATGTTTTGTGCAAAGGTAAAACTTTTTGCGATGAAAATGCCGGTTATTGTGAAAAAAGTGATACCTTTGCGCATTATGAGACACATTCTTTTATTATTCGTTTTGACTTTTGGCTTCTCCTGTTTTGCTCAGGAGGTGGATTCCACTGACTATTTCGACCCAGAGGACGTGTTTGTGGTCAGTGAAGATGTTGAGGAGGCTAACCGCTTGGCAACATGCCAGATAGTGGCGGGCGAGTGGCAGTATGACAAGCCCTATGTTCATGCCGACGGCGCCTCGGTGATGGGGAAGCTAGGCAAACCCATCGCCAAGAGCAAAATCAAGAAGAACCTCGACAAGGCCTATAAGAAGATGAAAATCAACAAGCGGTGGAGCTCTATGACGCTCAGCGATGACGGCGAGTGGACGATGAAGGTGCTGGGGCTCTCCTTTGGCGGCAGTTATACCTACGACCCCGAGCAACAGCAGCTCACGCTGCGCTGGCACGGCATCCCGCTCAAGTCGCACACCCACCGCGACGGCAAGAAACTCTATATCGCTTTCGACATGGACCGCTTGCTGGTAGTGCTGAGCTTCATGAGCGGCATCAGCAGCAGCGAGACGCTGAAGTCGCTGTCGTTCCTAAGCCAGAACTTCCGCAACGTGACAGTAGGCTTTGAGATGAAAGCATTTAAATAATGCATAATTCATAAAGCACAATGCACAATTAGTCTGCGCCTTGCTAATGTCAAAACTATTGTGTACCTTTGTGGCGATTTTTGTGAAACTATTGCAATTATAGTACACGCGAGGTTATGTTTTTTTCGCTTGAAATACACTATATTATATGGTTGCTGCTGGGGATGGCGTTGTTGCTGTCGCTGGTGTGGGTGGTGTGGTATAACCGCCGCAGCATGAGGCTATTGAAGTTTATGAAGGTGGAAGAGCGCACCCGTCGCTACCTTTTCCCTGAGGACCTGCCGTCGGTGTCGATACTGGTGTTTGCCAACGATGACGAGACGTGGCTCAACAAGTTCTTGCCCACGCTGATGCAGCAGAAATATCCTTCGGCCTTTGAGGTGATAGTGCTTGATGACGCGTCGGTCGATGGCACTAAGGACCTCGTTGGCGAGATGATGGCCTATTACGACCACCTGAAGATTGTGACCGTGCCCGACCAGACCCGCGCTCTCTCTCGCAAGAAACTCGCGGTAATGCTGGGCATCAAGGCTGCTCAGCATGATGTTGTGCTCACTACCAACGCCAACTGCCAAGTGCATAGCGACCGCTGGCTCATGGCGATGATGCGCAACTTCGGTCCAGGCGTGGATGTGGTGCTCGGGTATTCGCATTTTGCTCACAAAGAAGACAATAGGTTAGGAAAGACCTACCGCATCTTTGACGATATGGTGACCTCAATGCAATGGCTGGTTAGCGCTATTAACGGCAAGCCTTACCGTGGCACTAGCGACAACCTCGCCTACCGCAAAGAGCTGTTCTACAAGAACAAAGGCTTCTCTAATTCGTTAGACATAAAGTGGGGCGATGACGACATCTTCGTCAGCGAGATTGCCACTGCGCAGAACACTCGCTTGGAGATTCTGCCAGCGAGCTTCATGACAGCGCACTATGATGACCTGCCTCACGCTTTCAGCACTCTGAAATCGCGCCGTGACTTCACCTCGCATTTTGTGAAGTATAAGTCGCAGTTCCGCACTCAGGCGTTCATGTCGCTGCTTTATTACCTGAGGTTGGCGGCTATTGCTGGGGCTGTTGCTTTAGCTTATACCAACATAGCAGTTATCGTTATGGCTGCGTTGATATTGCTGATTACTTGGCTGCCATCGATGCTCGTCACGTTCCGCAACTGCTACCTGCTTCACCTGCCGCTGCTGTTTTTCTCTACCCCAGTGATGGTGCTGGTGCGACCCTTTGTGAACAGCTACTACAAGATTAAAGGACTGTTTACCCGCAAGAACAACTACACGTCAATCATGTGAATTTTTAGTTCATAGTTCATAGTTCACAGTTCACAGTTCACAGTTCACAGTTCACAGTTCACAGTTCATAGTTCACAGTTCATAGTTCACAGTTCATAGTTCATAGTTCACAGTTCATAGTTCACAGTTTTTGTTCCACTATTCCACTATTCCACTATTCTCATGATTAAGACTCTCAACTCCTGGCGAGGCATTTTTGTTATTTGCATTGTGTGTTTTCACTTTGCGATGCACGCTTTTGACCAGATGACCTACGCTGGAGTGACGTTCTTTTTTATGCTTAGCGGTTTTCTTGTCGCCTACAAGCGCAATAGCATCGACACCTGCAAGCACTTCTATTGGCGAAGGGTGAAGCGCATTTTTCCCTTGCACTGGATAGTGCTTGCGGCAATGATACTGCTTGATGTGGCGTGTATGCACAAGTTCCATTATGGCTGGGATTTGCCGCTCCATGTGCTGTTGCTGCAATCGTGGGTGCCCAATGAGGCAGTTTTTTATAACTACAGCATTCATTCCTGGTTCTTGAGTTCGCTGATGTTTTGCATTATCGTTACTCCATTACTGTTAAAGTTCTTCAACAGGGTGGGTTTGAAAGTGGCATGGACTGTGGTGATAGTCGCTTGTGCGGCAGTAGCTTTCATAGCTCTCGTTACCGATGAGCATTGGCACAGCTACCTGTATGTGTGTCCTGCCATCCGCTTGGCAGATTATGCGTTGGGAATAATGCTTGGCGCTACGCTGAGAGAGCGTGCCGTGCCTAAGATTTCTATGGTTCATGCCACCGTGAGCGAGATAGTGCCGCTCGTGGTGCTTGCCGCTTTGATCTTGCTCCATGCCAGCGGCAATGCTGTTGCCCGACAGTTGGAGATTTCATCCCTGTGGTGGCTGCCCGTGTCAATGCTGATAGTGATGTGCGCCATTCTCAACACGCAAGAAGGCGCGGTGGGTGAGTTCTTGTGTATTAAGCCTCTGTTGTGGCTCGGAGGCATCAGCTTTGAGGTGTATCTGTTACAGAAGTTTGTCAATAATGCGTTCTGCTATCTTGTCGCTCCGCTTTTTGGCCATTTCGGCATTTTCATTTACGACTACAGTTTCGCCTGCACTCTGCCACTATTGCTCTTCACAGCATGGGTGGTGAACAGGCTGCTGCGAAGGGTATAAATGCTCAAAATACCGTAAAAATGCGATTAATCGAGAGCTGCGTCACGCTTGCTTGAACATTGCCGAGCATGAGCATTTTATTCAAAAATTGCAATAAGAGTGCAAAAAATGCGTTATTATAAGGTAAATGAGAATTCACAACTTGCGACATATTGCTTTTTTTGCTCTGCTACTGATGTGCTTAACTGCTGTGGCTCAGGATAATGACAAAATCTTGAACCGCCAGTATGCCGACATGAAGCGCATCCACTATGGTTTCTCGGTGGGCTGTAATTTCCAGGACTTGCTTATTACCAACAATGGATATGTGAGCGAGGACGGTGAGTCATGGTTTGCCGACATCCCCAACCATTCGCCGGGTTTTTGCGTGAATGTGCTTGCCGACGTGCGCTTGGGTGAGCATTTTAACCTGAGGTTTTCGCCAGGCATGTACTTCGGCAATAAAGTGGTCAAATATTTCAATGCCACCCCTCCCGAGGATGCTCTGGAGCCAACCATTTTCAAGCAGAGTCAGAACGTGAAGGCGACCTACATCGTGGCGCCAATCGACTTGAAGATTTCGTCGAAGCGTTATCACAACATCCGCCCTTATTTCACCACTGGTGTCACTGGTCTCTACGACTTGAGCAAGGAGCGCCCTGAGCAGCTGCGACTCAAGGACTTTGACGTGATGCTCACGGTGGGCATGGGTTGCGACATCTACCTGCCGTTCTTCAAGTTGTGTCCCGAGGTGAAGTTTTGTTTCGGTCTGAGAAATCTGCTTGAGACTAACCGCCCCGACCTGCAAGACAACCCCGCCATGGAGGTGTTCACCAAGAGCGTGAGCAAGATAAAGAACAATATGGTGGTTGTGACGTTTTATTTTGAATAACAATTGTTATGAGGTGAGAGGATAGAGGACAAAGGACAAAGTACTAAGTACAAAGGACTGAGGACAAAGTACAAAGGATAACCGATAATCGATCCCCGATCCCCGATCTTCGATAAACGATAAACGAACAATGCTACGATATATAAAGACATTGCTTTTCTCGGTTGCGATGCTGCTTGCCGCCAACGGTTTCCAGGCGGCGGCGCAGATCGACGCGCAGCTCACCCAATACTGGGCACTGCCGTCGTATTACAACCCCAGCTCGATAGGCAATGTCGATTACATTCACATCACTGCCGGCAGCAAGCTGCAGTGGATAGGTGTGAAGCATGCCCCGATGGATTTCATGGCACTTGCCGACATGCCGTTTAAATTTCTCGGCAAGCGTTGGGCTACAGGCCTGGTGGCTCAACAGGAGAACGTGGGACTTTTCAGCTCGCAAACCGTTGCTGCCCAAATCGCTTGGAAGAAAAAAATGATGGGTGGCTGGCTCAGCGTGGGCGCACAAGTGGGACTTATAAACCAAACTTTCAAGGGCGATAGTATCAGAATGCCAGAGAACGATAATTACCACACCAGTGCCGACGACGCCATCCCCAAAGGAGTGGTCAACGGCAAGGCGCTCGATGTGGCGGCTGGCGTGACATTTACCCACAAGTGGTTCTGGGTGGCCCTGTCGGGCACTCACCTCACCGCTCCCACCATCAATATGAAAGCTGGCGAAAATGAGGAAGATTTGTATCAGTTCGAGACCGGCCGCAACTTTTATTTGATGGCAGGTAGCAATATTCCTATTAAAAATACGTTAATTGAAATACAGCCGTCGGTAATGGTGAAGACCGACTTGAAGTTTTGGCAATACGAGGCTACAGCCCGTTTTCGCTACAACAAGTTCATCTCGGCGGGTGTCGCCTATAGGCACAAAGATGCCGTGAGTGCTATGATTGGAGTGGAGTTGAAGAATTTCTTTGTAGGCTATGCCTATGACTTCCCCATCTCGGCGATGAACAAGGCCACTCACGGCAGTCATGAGCTGTTCTTGAACTATAACGTGAAGCTCAACATGGGCGAGGTAAACAAGAACAAGCACAAGAGCATTCGCATCATGTGATGCTCACGCAGTAGGCTTCGCCGACGATTAGAGGGGAGAGTTTAGAGACCTCTAAACACTAAACTCTGAAAAGTGAAATTGATAAAATAGACACATTCAAAATAGATAACACATTCTATAAGTTTATATGAAAAAGTTATTGATTTTTTTCTTTACGATAGTAGTGCTGGCATCTTGCAGCGGAGTTCGTAAGTCTCTCAACAGCGGTGGCGGTGAAGTCACTGGTGTGGGAGCTGTCACTTTTAATGAGCCCACCCCTTATGGCATGGTGCTCATCGACTGTGGCTCAATGAAAGAAGGTCCCGCGATGCGCGACTCACTGTGGGGTATCGACTCCACAGCACGTGGCGTGAGCGTGGATGCCTTCTGGATGGACGAGAACGAGGTAACCAACAGCAAATACAAGCAATTTGTGTATTGGGTTCGTGACTCGATTATCCGCGAGCGTCTTGCCGACCCTGCCTACGGAGGTAACGAGGAGTTTAAAATCGAGGAGGACAAAGAGGGTAACCCCATCAAGCCCCATCTCAACTGGAACCGCAACATTCCCTGGAAGAACCCCAGTGAGGACGAGGAGCGCGCCATTGAGAGCGTTTATCGCACTAACCCCATCACCGGCAAGAAAGAGCTTGACCCCCGTCAGATGAACTACCGCTATGAGATATATAATCTCACCGAGGCTGCCAAGCGCCGCAACCGCTTTGACCCCACTACACGTGACTATAACACCGACCATGCTGTGCCCACCACTAACCCTACTATTAGCAAGGACACCGCGTTTGTTGATGACGATGGCCGCATCATCCGCCAGACCATCACCCGTCCGTTACAGAGCGAGTATGACTTCGTAAACACCTATATAGTAAATATCTTCCCCGATACCACATGCTGGATCAACGATTTTGAGAACAGCTACAACGAGCCTTATGTGCGCATGTATTTCGCCAACGGCAACTTCAACAACCACCCTGTGGTGGGAGTAAGCTGGGAGCAGGCCAACGCCTTCTGCCACTGGCGCACCGAGTTCCTCAAGAAGTCGCTGGGCAAGGAGGGAGTGTATATCGAGCCCTTCCGTCTGCCCACCGAGGCCGAGTGGGAGTATGCCGCTCGTGCTGGCAAGAACGAGAACATCTATCCTTGGGACGGCAACATACCGCTCACCGAGGACGAGGGCTGCTTCTATGCCAACTTCAAGCCCAATGAAGGCAACTATGTGCGAGACGGAAGCATCATAACGTCGCCCGTCGGGACTTATGAGCCCAATGATAACGGACTCTTTGACATGGCAGGTAATGTGAGTGAGTGGACCTCGACGAGCTACACCGAGAGCATCGACCGCATGACCAACGACCTCAACCCCGAGTACCGCTACAACGTGGCAAAGGAAGACCCCTACAAGATGTCGCGCAAGATTGTGCGTGGCGGCTCCTGGAAAGACGTGGCCCACAACATACGTAGTGATATCCGCATGTGGGAATACCAGAACGAGCAACGCTCCTACATTGGTTTCCGCTGCGTGAGAACCAAGGTGGGATATGTGAAGTCGAAACGCAAAAACAACTGCTGTAACGACTAAAACTTAACGACAATAACACACAAACATAGCAATAATATGGCTACTGACAAGCAAATTACAAAAATGCAGCGCAAGAGAAAAAGGCAGATGGTGACCCAGCGCTTTTTCAACTTCGCTTATAGTATCGGTGCTGCTATCGTTATCTGGGGTGCGCTGTTCAAAATCTTGCACCTCCCTATGGGTAACTTGCTCTTGACGATAGGTATGGGTACCGAGGTCCTCATGTTTATCATCACCGCTTTTGAGCGTCCCGAGAAAGAATATCACTGGGAAGACGTGTTCCCGATTCTCGATAGTGGCGACCCAGAGGACCGTCCCGACTTCGTGGGAGGACCAGGTGGAAATATAACCATTAATGGCGACATCAGCGGTGCCGAAGGTGGAGAGATTGCCATCGCCGCCCAGTCACCCGAGCAGCAATCGCCTGGAACGGTAATCACAGTCAATGACCTGCCAAGTGACGGCGCGCCCGCTGTGGTGGCAAGTCCAGAGGTTGCCGAGGCTATTGCCACTATGAGTCAAGAAGAGGTGAAAGCCGTGATGGGTCTGCCACAAGGTCTCCAACTCACCGACGAGGAGACTCAGTCGCTGAGCGAGAGCATCGCCCGCATGAACGCTGCCAGCGACCAACTCTCGAAGATGGCAGAGCTCACCGAGGCCACACAGCAGTATCTGAGCCAGATGGCTACCATCAGCGAGCAGATGCAGCGCTTGGGCGAGACCACTACCGCCCTCAACGAGGTGCAGCAGCAGCTTCTCGGCAGCTATGAGGCGATAACCAGCAACAGTCAGAACATATCTCAGAACACCACTGGCTATGTAGAGCAGATGGAGGCCCTTAACCGCAACGTTACCGGCTTGAACACCATCTACGAGATACAGCTCAAGAGCATCTCGTCGCAGCTCGACAGCATCGACCGCGTGAACAGCGGCTTGAAGGACATTCGCGACATGTATGAGAAGTCGGCAGCCGAGAGCGCACGCTATTGCGACGAGACCGAGAAGATGGCTCACTACATGAAGCAGCTCAACTCGGTATATGAGAAGATGATAAATGCTATGACGGTAAACATGTATCAGCCCATGCCTGGCGGCATGCCTGCTATGCCCGTCAATATGCCACAGCCCGACAACACTAACGGCACGATGGCTAACAATAATGTAGAATAATATAGTTTTTAGCAAATGGCTACTGGAAAAAATCAGTCACTGGCGAAGATGTCGCCACGCCAAAAGATGATAAACCTCATGTATATCGTCTTGACGGCCATGCTTGCGCTCAACGTGTCGAACGATGTGCTCAACGGCTTTAGCCAGGTGGAAGAGGGCTTGAAGCGCTCTAACCGCACCATCACCGCGCGCAACATGCAGATAATGGCTCAACTCCAGGCTTTTTATAATGAAGACCAAGAACATGGTCTGCCACTGATGAACTCGGGCAACGAGGTGAGAAACGTCACCGATAGCTTGTATGACTACATCGAAAATCTTAAAGTGATGATTGTCAAAGAAGCTGACGGTCCCGCGGCCGATGTGGATCACATCAAGAACCGCGACAACCTCGATGCTGCTACCATAGTGATGCTCTCGCAAGACACCAAGCGAGGCACCGACCTGCGAATGCGCATCAATCGCTTTAAGAGCTACATCTCTAAATATGTAGATGACCCCGAGAAGCTTCGCAACATTGAGCAGGCACTATCTACCGAGCCGTTCAAGGGCAACACCGACATCAGCAACAAGAAGACGTGGGAAGAGACGATGTTTGAGAACATGCCCACCGTGGCAGCCATCTCGCTGCTCAGCAAGCTTCAGAACGATGTGCGCTATGCCGAGGGTGAGGTGCTCAACCACCTGCTCAAGCTCACCAATGTTGAAGACCTCAGTGACCTGAAGGTGAACTGGGTGGATGCCTTTGTCATTCCTCAGTCGAGAGTGGTGATGCGTGGCTCGAAGTACCAGTCACAGATTGTGCTCGCTGCCATCGACTCTACACAGCGCCCCGTTGTGTATGTCAATGGCACACGTCTGAGCAACAACAAGGGGCTTTATGAGGTCACCGCCAGTCAGTCGGGTAATTTCGACTACTCTGGTTATATTGAAGTGGTGGGACAAGACGGTCAGCTTATCAAGCGCGACTTCAAGTCGAGCTACACCGTTATCGACCCTATCGCCACCGTGAGCGCCACCATGATGAATGTGTTCTACACAGGTATCGACAACCCAGTATCAATCTCGGTGCCTGGAATAGGCAACGGAACCGTGAGCGCCACGATGACTAACGGTACCCTCACCAAGAGTGGTGACGGATGGGTGGCTAGGCCATCACAAGTGGGTGTGAACTGTGAGATTTCGGTGTCGGTAGAGATTGATGGCGTAAGGACCAATGTTGGAACATCGACCTTCAAGGCCCGCAAACTGCCTGACCCAACCGCTTATATCAATCTTGGGCAAGACAACCGCTACAAGGGCGGCAAGCCCATCGCTAAGGGTACTCTGCTGGGAGTTAACAACTTGCACGCTGCTATCGACGATGGTCTGCTCGACATAGAGTTCACCGTTGTGAGCTTCGAGACCCTTACCTTCGGTTCGATGGGCGAGGCTATCCCAGAGATTTCACAGGGCAGTGCGTTCTCTGAGCGCCAGAAGACCAGTTTCCGCCGCATGAAGCGAGGCACTCGATTCTTCATCACACGCATCAAAGCCACTGGTCCCGATGGTGTGACACGAGAAATCTCGCCAATGGAAGTTGTTGTGAACTAATTTATCAAGAGCATTTTTAGGACAATTAATATACTTTTGTTTAATCTTAAACTCATAATAATGAAGTATCTTAAATATATAGTGCTGGGACTGATTGTTGCTTTTGCCACTGCGGGAGCAACAGCTCAGGTAGTGAAGAAGAACGATGGTGACCGTCGTGACAAGAAAGATGATGCTAGTGTGAAGGTTTCTGACCGCCAGCAGGCTTTCTTTGAGCAGAAAGAGCCCAGTGAGGCCGACCTGCAATGGACTAAAGTGGTGTATCGCATTCTTGATCTCACCAAAGGCAAGAACCCCGCCCTTTACTATCCTGAGGAACCTAACGAGGACGGCCAGAGCATGTTTTTCATCATTATGCGACTGCTCGCCAACAACCAAATCAGTGCCTACGAGTACCTTGACGGACGCGAGATGTTTACCGATGAATATAAAATCAAAGTCTCAGAGATGCTCGATCGTTTCCATGTCCTCTTTAGCGAGGCTAAGGGAAGCACCGAAAAGAATCCGAAATATGCCATTGAGGATGCCGATATTCCTGGCAACGAGATTCTGAGCTACTTTATCATCGAGAAATGGGAGTTTGACACTCGCACTAACGCCATGCGCTGCCGTGTCGATGCCCTGTGTCCTGTGCTCCACCGTGATGATGGCTATGGCAATGTGATTCCGTTCCCCATGTTTTGGGTGAAGCTCAACGACATCAGGCCTTATATCGCTCAGCAGTATATCTTCACCGACGACGATAACAACCTCACCAAGTACAATCTTGATGACTTCTTCAAGCTCAACATGTACACTGGCGACATCTACAAGACCAAGAGTCTGCGCAACAAGACGCTCATGGAGCTTTATCCCGATTCGGTAGCCCTTAAGCACGCACAAGACTCCATCGAGGAGCGCCTGCATCGCTTCGACAAGAACTTGTGGGCTCCAACACGCGAGGAGCTGCAAGCACAAGTTGAGGCTAAGCGCCGTCTCGAGGCAGAGCAACGTGGCGAGACCCTTGAGGATGGTGAAGGCGAAGCTACCGTGCAGGAGGAGAAGAAAGACTCCAGCAAGAGCGTGAAGACCAAGCGCGGCACCAACAGCGACAACAAGAAAAAATCTACCAAGAAAAAGACCTCAAAGCCCAAACAGAGCAGCAATCAGGGCGCAGGACGCTCAGTGCGCAACCGCAAGCGATAGCTTTAACAGTGCCGAATTGGGCTGCGCCTAACAGGTTTAAGATAATTAAGGACAACTATATATTAACGCTTTAGCGTGTGAGATTAAGGACAATTGTCTCTGCTGAAATGCAACAGAGGCAATTGTCCTCTTGTCTTCTTGTCCTCTTGTTCTCTTGTCTTCTACAAAGATTATATCGCAAATGCCAGTAGCATGATGATTGTGAAGATGAGCATGTTGAGGGCTGTGAGGCCGAGCAGGGGATTGAGTTTTGCGCCTCGGCGATGGTTAAGCATTGCCCATATCACCACATGGAAGATGAGATAGAGGATTGGTGCGATGAAGGTCCACTTGGGCAGCATCACTTTGCTGCCGAAATAGATGATTACCCATAGCGGCGACATCATGGCAATCGCCATAAAGCCGTTAAACAGATAGGCCGTCGATGCCATTTGCCTGCCAAAGATTACCACGGCAGTGTTCTTGCCTGCCTCGGCATCGTCTTCCATGTCGCGGTAGTTGTTCACCAGCAGCACGTTTACCCCCATAAAGCCTATTGTCATCGATGCTAGCACCGGCAGCGCTTCTATGGTGTGGGCAATGACATAATAGCTGGCAATTACTGGCACTAGGCCATAGAAGATGAACACTGTGAGTTCGCCTAGCCCATGATAGGATAGGGGATAGGGTCCTGCGCTGTAGGCAAGCACAAAGACAGCTATCAAAATTCCCACAGGAATGATTTTCCAACCGCCGTATGGTATCAGGCAGCATCCCACGGCACATGCCACGGCAAGGGTGAGGTAGGTGACATTGCGCAGGGTTATGGGCTTGATGTCGCCCTCGGTCACGCCGCGTCGAGGCCCCACGCGACCTTTCTTGTCACTTCCTTTCTTGTAGTCGTAGTACTCGTTGGCGAAGTTTGATGCAATCTGCGCCAGCAGCGCAAACACCAGGCATAGCATAGCAGGCATCCACTCAAATCGTCCTTGCCATGACGTGATGCCTATCGCCATCAGCACTCCACTTATCGACACTGGCAGCGTGCGTAACCGCATCGCCTCAAGCCAAATCTTCACCTGTTTCATTTCTTATTACTTTTGGAGGATATGTTGGTAATCACCCAGGCTTTGGGAACCAACACTTTCATTTTCATATATTTCTCGATGTTGTTAGTAAACACCGCTGCCACCGAGATGTCGTCAAAACTTTGTGCGACAACGCAGTAGGTTTTCTCGGATGCCACATATACCACGTAAGCTGGCAAATGCTCCTCTTGGCGCAGACGGTCGCGGCAGCTTATCGCGTTGAACTTCTGTTGGAACTCAGCGACCACCACACCATATTTCTTGGCGACCTCGGCTTTGTCGTCGGTGACGTTGAAATACAGATTGCGCAGCCTTATGCTGTCGCCGTCAACCACATAGTTGTTTTGTGTGCGTCGAGCCAAATCTTGCTGATATTGCTCACCTCGCTCGCCCGTGCGGTTTAGTTCAAGAGTCTTCTCGTAACTCTCACGATAGTTCTTCTCATTAGTGTGGCACGACCACAAAACTGCTGTAATACATACCAACAAAAAAACGTTACATATTTTCTTCATTCCATTATGTTTTAAAGATAGTAAAACTATTCTACCACTCTTCCATGAGAGGCGTTGCGGTCGTCGGCGAGTTCTATGATTTGGCAGCCTGTGATGTTGCCGTTGTCGAGAGTGAGGCGAATGAGGGTTCGCACTTTCTGCCAGCCTTGTCGGCCAGCGGCACCTGGATTGATGGTGAGCACGCCGAGGCTGCGGTCGGGGATGACTTTTAGGATGTGGCTGTGCCCGCACACGAAGATTTTAGGCTGCACAAGGTCAAGCCTCGACTTTATGCCAGGGGCGTAACGCCCTGGATAGCCGCCAATGTGTGTCATCATCACTTTCACGCCTTCGGTGGTGAAGATTTCGGTTTCCTTGAAGCGACGACGCAAGTCTTGTCCATCGGCATTGCCATAAACTGCGCGTACCTGCGGTCCTATTGCAGCTATCATGTCGATGAGCGTTTCATTGCCTATGTCTCCAGCATGCCAAATCTCATCGCAGTCGGCAAAATGCTCGGCATAGCGGTCATCCCAGTAGCAATGAGTGTCGCTTATGATTCCGATGGTCTTCATTTGTAAGTGTTAAGTAGTAAGTTTAAAGTGTTAAGTAAAGTCGCTTGCGCGGCTATGCTTTTATTCCTTTAATTCATTTGATTCCTTTAACTCCTTTATTTAAACTCCAGAATGCGTGCGAGGTACTTCCCTATAATGTCAAACTCCAAGTTCACCACAGTGCCCTCCACGATATTGTGGAAGTTGGTGAGCTCGTGGGTGTAGGGGATGATGGCGACCTCGAAGCTGTTGCGCTCGCTGTTGCACACGGTGAGGCTGGTGCCGTTGACGGTGATGCTGCCCTTCTCCACCGTGACGTAGCCCTTGCGCGCCATAGCGGGATTCACCTCGTAGTGGAAGGTGTAGTACCAACTGCCATCCGCCTCGCGCACGCTGGTGCAGACGGCGGTTTGATCGACATGGCCCTGCACGATGTGCCCGTCGAGACGACCATTCATGAGCATACTGCGCTCCACGTTCACCTCGTCGCCCACTTTAAGGAGCCCGAGGTTGCTGCGGTCGAGCGTCTCTTGAATTGCAGTGACGGTGTAGGTGCCATCGCCCGGGAGTTTCACCACAGTGAGGCACACTCCGTTGTGCGACACGCTTTGGTCTATTTTCAACTCATCCACAAAGCTACATGAGAGCGTGATGTGGAGGTTGCCTTCTTCTTTGTTGAGCGCCACCACACGGGCGGCTTCTTCTACTATGCCTGAAAACATCGGTTTTTAAGTTTTAAGTGTTGAGTTTTAAGTGTTAAGTAGAGCAGTGGAGAGTAGAGAGTGGAGAGATTGTCTAGAAGGTCTAGAAGCTACTTCATAATTTGTACTTCCTACTTCCTACTTTGTACTTCCTACTTTGCACTTTGTACTTTATACTTCATACTTCATACTTTTTACTTTGTACTTCCTACTTCGAACTATTTCTTCTTTGTCGCGTTGGCGCCACTGGGCTTCTTGCTGCTGTTGGTGCCGCCGCCCGAACCTGTGCTGTTGCCTCGTCCTGAGCCGCTGCCCGTGCCACTACCCGAACCGCTGCCCGAGCCGCCATTACCGCCTGAAATAATGCCAGTGCCTTCAAGTGTAGGTTTCTTGCCATTTGGGTTCTCGCCGTTGTATTTTCCCAGTGGATCGGCTTCTTTGCCTTCGGCAGCCGCTTTCTCACGTTCTTTTTGCTCTACCATCATCATTTCTTCCTGCTTTTCTTGCCTTAACTTGGCAATTTCCTCGGCCGACATCCCCTTGGTGTCAATGCCATCAAGAATGTCCTTTTTGCCTTGTCCCTCCTGTCCTTCCTTGCCCGCTGCTTCTTCCTCTCCAGGCTGCTGAATGGCGCTGTCGAAGGTGCGGTAGTAGTTGGTGGTGAGCACTTGGAACTCGGTGCGGCGGTTGATTTGGTCGGCTGCCGCACGGTCTTCTTTCGACAGTGCCATGACAAACGCCTCATGTAGGGTGTCACCCTCGTTGAACTGTGGATATAGGCGAGCGATGCGCTTGGTGACAATCTTAGGCATCGACCTGCCATAACCGTGAGATTGCAGTCGTGCGCTGTCGATACCTGCCGCGATAAGGTAATCAACCACGCTCTTGGCGCGTCGGTCACTGAGCTTGAGGTTATATTCGTCGCCGCCCACACGGTCGGTGTGAGCCCCCATCTCGATGGTGATGTAGGGGTTGTCGTTGAGCACCTGCACCATCGAGTCGAGTGCTGTCTTCGACTCGGGACGCAAGGTGGCTTTGTTGTAGTCGTAGAAAATGTTCTCAATAACCTGCGGCTTGTCCATGGCGGCGAGTATGAAATCGACGTTATACTCGGCGTCCTCTTCCTCGATGTCGCTGGTGAACTGCTGACGGCCGTTGAGGTAGCCGTTGGCGCCAGCAAGCATCACATAGCTCACACCGCGCTGCAGGTCGAAGCGGAAGGTGCCGTCGGGCTTGGCGACCGCTTTCTGGTTGCTGCCGTCGTTGCCCACGATGCGGATTATGGCGTTAGGCACCGGTTCCTCGTCCTTGTCGAGCACATATCCCGATATCCACACCTTGAGGTCGGGCTTCTCGAAGCTGAAGATGTGGTCGTAGCCGCGGGCGTCCTTGCGGTTGCTGGAGAAGAAGCCTTTCTCGCCCTCGGCCTCGAAGGTGATGCCGAAATCGTCGCCGCTACTGTTCATGGGAGCTCCCATGTTCTCGATGAACCATTTTCCCGAGGGTTGCAGTCGTGCCCTGAACAGGTCGAGGCCTCCAAGACCGGCATGGCCGTTGCTCGAGAAGTAGAGTGTGCTGTCGTCGCGCACGTAGGGGAAGCGCTCATCGCCAGGGGTGTTGATTTGGTCGCCCAGGTTCTCGAGGGTGCCGTGCCCGTCGCTGATCATCACTCGCCACAGGTCCTTGCCGCCTTGTCCTCCGGGCATATCGCTGGAGAAGTAGAGCCACCTGCCGTCAGGGCTCACGGCGGGGTCGTCGTAGGCCGAGAGGGTGTCGGCAGTAATCTCAAACTTCGCTGCGCCGGTCCATTTCGCCTCGCTGCGGCTTGCCTTGTAAATCTCTACGCTGGTGCCAGCGTCGGTCTTGCGCAGCGCTTTGGCAAAGAACATCGTCTGGCCGTCGGGGGTGAAGGCGGTGATGCCCTCGTCAAACTCGGTGTTGAGGTCGCCCTCTACGGGTTCGGGGTTGCTCCACTTGCCCTTGTCGTCTTTCTTGGAGAAGAACACGTCGCAGTTCTTGGCACCGGTAATCTCGCTCTTGGCAGTGCCCGTGGCCTTCTCGCGCGACGAGGTGAAATACAGCACGTCGCACTTGCTGTCGAGGAACATGGGGCAGAAGTCGGCGCGGCGCGAGTTGAAAAGGCGGGCGCTCTTGACGATGTAGCGCGAGCGCGCGGCGTCGTCACGCATTTTGGGAGCTATCTGGCAGCCACGCACACCCTCTTTGGCCTGCCAGTTGCCTGGAGCGGTGTCGAGATAGGCCTTGTAGCTTTTCTCGGCAAGAGAGTATTGCCCTTCCATCTGCTGAGCCTGAGCCAGATAGAACGGGATAAGGCTGTCCTCCCACTCATAGCGCTGGGCATTCTGATAGGATGCCGCTGCTCGTGCGCTCTGATTGAGGTGGCGGTAGCACTCGCCGAGCATAAACGCCACCTCACCGCGCAGGTATCGGTCTTCCTTGCGGTGCAGCTTGTTGTAGAGCTTTCGGTAGGTCTCGGCGGCAGCGTAATACTCTCCACGATCATATTTCTCGTCGGCGTCTTTCATCTTGACGGTCTTGCATGAGGTGAACTGCACTCCAGTCGCCAGCATGAAAGCCGCAAATATTATGTAAAGAATCTTTCTCATATTGATGTGATATATAACTATAATAAAAACGCAAGCTCACCTCGCTTTATTGCACGCGCGCGATATTTAGTTGTGAGTGGAGATATAGAGATGAGATGGTCGCCTCCAATACCATTCCCAAATAATACCAGCACGAGCGTAGACTCATATAACAACTTCAAACTTCAATGATACAAATATGGGGCATAAAACGAAGTGGTAGAGTAGGGGAGAGCCACAAACAAGCCGAAAGCCGTTTGTTTACAACGAGTTAGAGAGAATAGGAAAAAACGCCCCAGAAAAACGAAACGGTTTACAACGCTTTACATTTGGCTTACATCAGGGAGCATGAAGGGAGCGTTTCGGAGGCTATTTCTTTACATCGGGCTTTGCGGATCGTCCGAAATGGCAGGGTAGGGTAGGTGGTTGTGATGGAGCGACGTCGGTCGCTTTTTTTTGTTCCGTTTTTGAAAATACTATTTGCAAAATTCTTCCATATAATAATTATTTGGTATATTTGCA
>FLNZ01005224.1_pt1 | contig 48234 bp, 33 predicted proteins | sample 1140391 | NCBI WGS metagenome assembly FLNZ01 (sample SAMEA3878171, study PRJEB12797) | bioreactor metagenome | biome: Moose rumen | place: Sweden | collected 2011-10 | reverse complement strand
GTACGCACCGCGCAAATTCAAAACAGCAAATTCAGAATCCTCAACACAGATAGCGATGTTGGGGATTTTTCGGATATAAACCACATGCCATTTGCCATGAGCAATCTCAATATCAACATCGGGCACGACACCACCTGGCGAAACTTGGTGGTAAGCACAGTGCTCGTCATAGCCTCTGTGGCTCTCATAGTATGGGCTATGCCCCGCGACAATCGCAGTTATTTTTTCCTGGAACAGGGCAAGCCATGGAAATATGCTGATTTCACGGCGCCGTTTGACTTTCCTATCTATAAGTCAGAGGCTGTAATAAAAGCCGAACGCGACAGCGCGATGCACGAATTCGAGCCTTACTACAGATACAACAAGGATACCGAAAGCCACATGGTGAAGAAATTCCTCGACGACTACGCCAACGGAATTCCAGGGCTTGACGACAACTTCCCACGGCTCATTGCCAGTCAACTGCGCAGCATCTACCAAAAGGGAATAATGTCGTCGGAAGAGTACGGCGAACTTCGCTCCGACACAGCGCGTATGGTGCGCATCGTAAGCGGTAAGGAGGCTGTCAGCATATCTGTTCTTGACATTTTCTCAGCCAAGACAGCATACGAACAACTGTTTCTTGACGAAAGGCTTGCGTCGCAGCGTGCAATTCTACAGAAATGCAATCTCAACGATTACATTTCGCCAAATCTGATATACGAGCGGGAAAGGAGCGAAAGCAGTATCAACGATATTCTGTCGAGCATTCCGCTGGCCAGCGGCGTTGTGATGAAAGGCCAGAAGATTATCGACCGCGGCGAGATAGTGACTGAGCGGACCTACCGCATCATGGAGTCGTATCTGGTGGAGAACGAGCGACTGCATAACGACACACAGCAAAACCAGTTTGCGCTGCTCGGCCAGATACTGTACATCGCCATTCTCACCATCTGCTTCACGCTGTACCTGAGGCTCTACCGGCCAGGCTACATTGCCAATTCGCGCAACCTGATGATGCTCTATGCGCTGATAGTAATCTTTGCGCTGCTCACAGCACTCTTCATACGCAACACATTCATCCACGTATATCTGCTGCCTTACGCAATGGTTCCAATATTTGTGCGTGTGTTCATGGACTCGCGCACGGCATTCATGGCACACATCACGATGCTCCTGATATGTGCCGTAATGCTACAGCATCCTTTCGAATTTGTAGTGGTGGAAATCGTGGCAGGACTGGCAGCAATCATGTCGCTTCGCGAACTGTCGCAGCGCTCACAACTATTCAAGACGGCACTGATAGTGATGCTCACGTCGATAGCAACAAATCTGGCTTTCGACTGGATGCGCACCGACTCGCTGTCGCAGATAGACTATAGCCCGTACAACTATCTCATAGCAAACGGCATAGCACTGCTCTTTGCCTATCCCCTACTCTATCTGCTGGAAAAGGTATTCGGTTTTACGAGCGACATAACACTCATAGAACTCTCAAACACCAACAACGAATTGCTGCGACGCATGAGCGAGGTGGCTCCAGGCACTTTCAACCACTCTATCCAGGTGGCCAATCTTGCCGGAGAGATTGCCAACAAAATCGGAGCCAAGGCACAGTTGGTGCGCACAGGTGCTCTCTATCACGACGTGGGCAAACTCGCCAACCCTATCTACTTTACCGAAAACCAGTCGGGCATCGACCCGCATGAAATGCTCTCCGACATAGAGTCGGCGCAGATTATAATAAGCCACGTAACCGAAGGACAAAAAATGGCAGACAAGAACAATCTGCCAAAAGTGATACGCGACTTCATTTCAACCCATCACGGACAAGGCAAAGCCAAGTTCTTCTATATCAGATACAAGAAAGAGCATCCCGACGAGCCTGTTGACGATTTGCTGTTCACATATCCCGGGCCTAATCCGTTTACTCGCGAGCATGCCATACTTATGATGGCCGACGCCGTGGAAGCCGCCTCTCGCTCGCTGCCTGATTATACCGAGCAGTCCATTCGCGATCTTGTCAATCGCATTATCGACCAGCAGGTAAGCGACGGTTTCTTCCGCGAATGTCCTATCACATTCCGCGACATACAGTATGCAAAAACGGTACTAATCGACAAACTGAAGACAATATACCATACACGCATCAGTTATCCCAACGAGAAATGAGCGAGCGCGTACACCGAAGTCTTATGAACATCAAGGTGGGCATGATATTCTACATGCTTTCACTGGTGTTGGCTTTTTTCTCACGCCGTGTGTTCTTAGACTGTCTTGGCACTGAGTTCATCGGTCTCACAGGCATGTTGATGAACATCATGTCGTTTCTGTCGGTGGCAGAACTCGGCATTGGCACCAGCATTGTCTATTTTCTCTACAAGCCGCTGCAACAAGACGATCACCAGAAGATCAATGAGGTGATGTCAATGCTGGCATTCCTCTACCGATGCATCGGTGGAATAATCCTTGCTGGCGGCATCATTGTCAGCATCTGTTTCCCCTGGTGGTTCGGCAGTCTCAGCACAGGACTGCCACTTGTCTATTTTGCCTTCTTCTCATTTCTCGCCTCCAGCGTGGCAGGCTATGTCTTCAACTACCGCCAACTGCTTGTCTCCGCAAACCAGAAACAATACCTGGTAAACTCCTACTTCCAGAGCATAAGCATCCTGCAAAGCGTGGTACAGATACTGCTTGCGTGGTATTACCGCAACCTGTGGCTCTGGGTAGCCGTAGGACTTGTGTTCACCGTTATCGGCATCACCATCTTCAACATACGCATCCGCCAACTCTATCCGTGGCTCAGAATAGACCTCAGGGAGGGGCGCAAAAACCTGAAGCGCTATCCCGAAGTGCTTCGCAAGACCCGCCAGATATTTGCCCAGCGCATCAAGGACTTCGTACTCTACCGCAGCGACGAGTTGCTTGTCGGCGCCTTCGTTTCCGTGAGCAAGGTTGCATTCTACGGCAACTACACCATGATAACCTACAAGATTATCTATCTTGTCAATATCCTCAGCGACGGTCTGTCGGCCGGCGTAGGCAATCTGATAGCAGAAGGCAACGAGAAGAACATAATGAAGGTGTTCTGGGAGATGACGGCAGTGCGCTTCCTCATACTTGGAGTAATCCTGGCGTCGCTAATCCTCTTCATACAACCGTTCATCGGCTGCTGGCTCGGCACAGGCTACCAACTGAGCGACGTCATAGTCTATCTGCTTATCGCCCATATCTTCATCTACCTGCAGAATGCCGCCGTCTACACATACATCGGTGCCTCGGGACTTTTCGGCGACGTGTGGGCAGCATGGACCGAACTGGCCCTGAACATCGGTGTCACTCTGCTGCTTGCCCCGACCTACGGCATTGCCGGCATATTGGCTGGCAAGATTGTCAGCCTTGGTCTGATAAGCATAATATGGAAGCCCTACTATCTCTTCAACTACGGCCTGCACCGCAGCGTACTGGAATACTGGCGCGGCATGCTGCCCTACTATGCCGTGCTGCTTGCCCTGATCGCCACGTCGCTCGTACTTAAGAGCAAAGTGGTCGATGTCCAGGTAAACAACATTCCTACCTTATTAATATATATAGTGGCAATTTCCATACCTCTTTTTGCTGTCTACTTCCTGCTACTGTTCACTTTCACACGCGGCATGAAATATTTCGTAGCACGCAAGCCTGCCATCTACAGCAAACTGTCGTTTCTTGTACGCTGACTATCACTTTTCTACTCATTTTCGCTGATTTTGTGCACACATCACAACTTATGTGCATGACCTAAATCAATTTCAGTTAATAAGCGTTAATAGTTTATGCACTTTTTTCTCGCTTTTGTGCAATACATGTACCTTTGCAGCCGATTTTAGTAAAAATTTTTAAAAATCACAGGATTAAAGGTTAAAAAGATGAGAAAGATTGTTTCAGTAATTTTTGTTTTCATGATGACTGTTAACGCCTTGGCTGGAGGTATTCTGACCAACACCAACCAAAGCGTAATGTTCTTGAAGAACCCTGCCCGCGATGCCGCTATCGGTCTCGACGGCGTATACAGCAACCCTGCCGGCGTAATCTTCTTGCCCGAAGGTTTCCACATTGCCTTCAACTGGCAGTACGCCCACCAGACCCGCACCATCACATCCACCAATCCCCTCTTTGCATTAGGCAAGAAGAACGACGGTAATACCATAAAGGAATACCAGGGTGTGGCCGATGCTCCTGTTATTCCCTCCCTGCAGGCCGCTTACAACAAAGGCAACTGGAGCGTCCAGTTCAATTTCTCCATTCCTGGCGGTGGCGGAAAGTGTAGTTTCGATGACGGACTTGGCTCTTTCGAAAGCGTAGTAGGCAGCATAGCCAACAGTTTTATGACTCTTGACAAAAAGGCAACAGAGATGAATGACGTCACAGCGCAGTTTGCTCCTTACTATGCAATGCTGGGCAAGTCAGCACCTGCCGAAGTTCAGAACAACAACGTTGCCGGATACGACATGAACAGTTTCATGGAAGGCCGCCAGTACTACTACGGTTTCCAGTTGGGTACTGCCTACAAGGTAAACAAAGACCTCTCTGTCTACGGCGGTCTGCGTCTTCTCTACGGCAAGGCAACCTACAAAGCAAAGATTAGCAACATCATGGTAAAGACCGGCGGCGTTTATGTAGACTTCGGCGATTTCCTTCCCAACGTTCCCGTTCAGGCTCAGCAACTTGCTGCCGCAGGACAGTCGCATCTTGAACTTATCAATACCATTGAGCAGTATAATCAGGCTGGCGTAATGCCACTGACACAAGAGCAGCAGACCACGCTGTCAACTGCCAAGGCAAAACTTACTGCTGGCATGAACGAATTGTCAGCAAGTCAGGGCCAACTGGCAACACTGGCCAAATATTCCGAAGGTGTCAACCTGCTGTGCAACCAGACCAGCGTAGGCGCGGCTCCTGTTATCGGCGTCGACTGGCGTTACAACAACTTCAACTTCGCAGCAAAATACGAGTTCAAGACTCAGATCCGCATGAAAAACGAGTCGACGGTCAACGAGGCAAGCGAGATTGCTACCGTCAACAAGTTCCGCGACGGCGAGAAAGTCAATGAGGACCAGCCTGCACTGCTTACTCTCGGTGCACAGTGGAGCCCCATTGACGTGATACGCATCAATGCCGGCTGGCACCACTACTTTGACAAAGATGCAGAGTGGTATAACAACACTCAGGACCTGCTGCAGCACAACACAAACGAGTATCTGCTTGGCGCTGAGTGGGATGTCACCGAGAAACTGTCGGCTGCAGCAGGCGGCCAGTTGACACGCTACGGACTGAGCGACGCCTACATGAACGACATGTCATTTGTCGTCAACAGTTACAGCCTTGGCTTCGGCTTCAGTTACAAGGCCAAGGAGAACGTGACACTTTCCGCTGCCTACTTCCAGACTACTTACGACAAATACCATCGTGACAATTATCCCGTGGCTGGTGTAAGCGACATCTTCACCCGTACCAACCGCGTGCTCGGTGCAAGTTGTCAGATAGACTTCTGATAAGCAAAGAATTATCCTAATACAAATTATAAAATCCTAATCTCACAGTATGAAACACGCATTGCGCAGTGCCGTATGCACTGAGGGAAGAAGAATGGCTGGTGCCCGTGCACTATGGGTTGCCACCGGTATGAAGCAACAACAGTTTGGCAAGCCAATCATAGCCATTGTCAACTCGTTTACACAGTTTGTCCCCGGACATACACATCTGCACGAGATAGGCCAGGTAGTGCGTGAAGAGATTGAGAAGATGGGCTGCTACGCAGCCGAGTTCAATACCATCGCCATTGACGACGGTATCGCCATGGGTCACGACGGCATGCTCTACTCTCTGCCCTCGCGCGACATCATCGCCGACAGCGTGGAGTATATGGTCAACGCCCACAAGGCCGACGCCATGATTTGCATCAGCAACTGCGACAAGGTTACGCCGGGCATGCTGATGGCAGCCATGCGCCTCAACATTCCTGCTGTTTTCGTTAGCGGCGGTCCTATGGAGGCTGGCCGCTGGCGCGGAGAGAACGCCGACCTCATCACAGCAATGGTAAAAGGTGCCGACCCGGAGGTTAGCGACGAGGAATTGAACGAACTGGAGCGCTGTGCCTGTCCTGGCTGCGGCTCCTGCTCAGGCATGTTCACCGCCAACTCCATGAACTCGCTCACCGAGGCCATCGGTCTGAGTCTGCCGGGCAATGGCACCATCCTTGCCACTCACACCAACCGCACAGAACTGTTCCGCCAGGCTGCGCGCCAGATAGTGAAAAATGCGCTGGCCTACTACGAAGACGGCGACGAGTCGGTTTTGCCCCGCAGCATTGCTACGCGCAAGGCTTTCCTTAACGCCATGACTCTCGACATTGCCATGGGCGGCAGCACCAACACTGTGCTCCACCTGCTGGCTGTTGCCCAGGAGGCTGGCGCTGACTTCACGATGAAAGACATCGACCAGTTGAGCCGTCGCACACCATGTCTCTGCAAACTTGCGCCAAACACACAGAAGTACTCCGTACAGGAATGTGGCCGCGCAGGTGGCATACTGGGGATAATGAACGAACTGGCAAAGGGCGGCCTTATCGACGGTTCCGCGCCACGTGTCGACGGTATGACGCTGGATGACGCCATTCGCAAATACAGCATAGTAGACGGTGGCATCGATGCCGAGGCAAACCGCATATATCAGTCAGCCCCAGGCAATAAATTCTCGACCAAGATGGGTTCGCAGTCGGCAGAATGGGGTGCGCTTGACACCGACCGCACCAACGGCTGCATCCGCGACATTGAACATGCCTACACAAAGGATGGCGGACTTGCCGTGCTCTTCGGCAACATTGCCCAGGACGGCTGCGTGGTGAAGACGGCTGGCGTAGACGAAAGCCTGTGGCACTTTGAAGGACCGGCAGTAGTATTCGACTCACAGGAAGATGCCTGCGAGGGCATCCTTGGAGGACGCGTCAAGAAAGGCGACTGCGTGGTGATAACCCACGAAGGCCCCAAGGGCGGCCCAGGAATGCAGGAAATGCTCTACCCCACCTCTTATATCAAGAGCATGCACATGGGCAAGGAATGTGCGCTCATTACCGACGGCCGTTTCTCGGGCGGAACGAGCGGCCTTAGCATTGGCCACATTTCTCCAGAGGCTGCAAGCGGAGGTAATATAGGCAAGATAAAAGACGGAGATATCATAATCATAGATATTCCAGCACGCAGCATCAACGTAAAACTGAGTGATGAGGAACTTGCCGCACGTCCGCAGCAACCCCTGAAGCGCAATCGCGTGGTGTCAAAAGCCCTCCGTGCCTACGCTCAAAGTGTTTCGAGCGCAGACAAGGGCGGTGTACGGATTATAGAATAGTTTTACCTGATACTTACAATAAACTTTTGCAAGTCATGGTCGGCGCTTGATGTGCCGACCATGATTTCGTATTGGCCGGAAACAACGCGCATGGTGTGAGTGGCAGCATCCCAGAGTTCAAAGGCGTTGCGAGGCAGTGCTATAGTCACTGGCGTTTGCTGTCCGCCGTCCAGCGTCACTCGCTGATAGGCACGCAGCGAGCGCAACGGGCCGTCGGCGTCGTCGGTACGGCGCACGTATACCTGCACAACCTCCGTACCTTCCCTCTTGCCTGTGTTTCTCACCGTAAGTCGCAATGCCTTGCCGCCGTCGACAGCATCGGCTATCTTAATATCGTTGATGGCAAACGTGGTATACGACAGTCCGGAGCCGAAAGGATAGAGCACTTCGCCATCAAAGTAGCGGTATGTGCGCCCCTGCATGCGGTAGTCTTCAAAATCGGGCAGGTCGGCAGTGCTACGATAGAAGGTGACTGGCAGTCGGCCGCAGGGATTGAACTCGCCTGTAATGACATCGGCCACGGCCTGTCCGCCAAATTCTCCGCCATACCATGCCTGTATTATGGCGTCGCACGATGTCTGCTGCTCGTCTGTCATTGCCATTGCACTGCCCGAACAGTTTACCAGGACAATGCGTTTGCCTGCTTCGTGCAGTTGGCGCAACAGTTGGCGCTGCACCCGTGGCAGTTCGATGGACGTGCGGTCACCCTTGTAGAAGCCCTCGCCACTGCGCTTCATCTCCTCACCTTCGAGACGTGGCGATATGCCACCCACGAAGACTACAGTCGAAATATCTGACAGTGCTTTCAGCAGCGAGTCGGCATTGCTGCTCTCGCCAGCCTCGAGCATCTCGCAGCCCTTCACATAGCGCAGGTCGCCGCCAAGTCGCTCGCGCATTGCCTGCAGCACCGTCATGGTGTGGGCAGCCTTTCCGTTGTAGTTGCCCCACTGCATCACGGAGTCGTTGGCGTTAGGACCCATTATGGCAATGCCTTTTATGCCGTTGGCAGCAAGTGGCAGCATGCCGTTGTTCTTCAGTAGCACAATGCCCTCGCGTGCTGCTTTCAGCGCCAACTGCTGATGGTCCTTGCTATGCACCACTGAGTATGGTATGCTCGTCCATTCCACTTTGCTGTCGTCGTCGAAGTCGCCCAAACGGAAACGTGCCGTCAGCAGGCGGTGCAGACTACGGTCTACCTGCGCCTCGCTGATATCTCCACGGCGCACGGCCTGCGGCAGACTCTCATATATCGAGCCACACTCCACATCGGTGCCCGACAGGATGGCACGCGACGTTGCCGCTGCACTGTCTGGCGATACGGCATGCCACTGTGGCAGGAAGTCGCGCACGGCTCCGCAGTCGCTCGTTATCAGTCCGCGGAAGCCCCACTCCTGCCGCAATATCTGCTGCTCAAAACGCGCATTGCCGCAACAGGGGTCGCCGTCTATACGCTGGTAGGCGCACATTATTTCAGCCACTTCGCCTTCCTGGACAAGCGACTTGAATGCCGGCAGGTATGTCTCCCACAGGTCACGCGGCGGCAACTGCTGCACATCAAACTTGTGGCGGTTCCATTCCGGTCCGCTGTGAACGGCAAAGTGCTTTGCGCAGGCCAGCAGTTTGGCATAGCGGCTTGCAGGAGCCTTGCCGTCGTAGGAATATCCTTGCAGGCCACGCACAACAGCCAGTCCCATGCGCGTGGTAAGGAACGGGTCTTCGCCGTATGTCTCCTGGCCGCGGCCCCAGCGTGGGTCACGGAAGATGTTGATGTTGGGAGTCCAGAACGAAAGGCCCTGATAGCGCTTCATGGTGCCTTGGCGCTTTGCCTCCTGATGCTTGGCGCGCGCCTCGTCGCTCACGGCAGTGAACACTTGATGAACCAGACGGTCGTTCCATGTTGCAGCCATCTGCATAGTGATGGGGAACACCGTGGCGATGCCATTTCGCCCCACTCCGTGCAGCGCCTCGTTCCACCATTGGAAGGCTGGAATGCCGAGACGCTCCACTGCCGGCGAGTTGTCCATCATAAGTTTTGCTTTCTCCTCTATCGTAAGACGTCCGAGCAGGTCTGTAGCACGCTCCTCGGCCGTCAGGCTACTGTTCTGGTAAGGTAGTTGTTGTGCCGTGGCCGACAGCGACAGCACCAACAGTGCTGAAATAAAACAAGTCTTCATAAGGTATCAGTAACATGTGTAATTTTAGGTGATTTGTCAGCAAAATTAAGAAAAACGCGAGAACATAAGAAAAAAAGCGGCATTATTTTTGTGCATTATGTGAAATATTCCTACCTTTGCAGCCGCTTTACACAAGAGCATAACATTTATTTTTTTATTTTTAATCATTATGAATCAATACGAAACCGTTTTCATTTTGACTCCCGTTTTGTCTGATGACCAGACAAAGGAAACGGTCGCTAAGTTCAAGAATGTGCTCACCGAAAAGGGCGCAGAGATTGTGAACGAAGAGGCCTGGGGACTGAAGAAGATGGCTTACGCTATCGAGAAGAAATCGACAGGCTTCTACTGCCTGTTGGAATTCAAGGCTGAGCCATCAGTGATCAAGGTGCTGGAGACTGCTTTCCGTCGCGACGAGAAAGTCATCCGCTTCCAGACCGTTAAACTCGACAAGTATGCCATTGAGTATGCTGAGAAGCGTCGCAACAAGAATCTTTCAAAAACAACAGAGGAGGCATAAGTTATGGCAGAACAATCAGAAATCCGTTATTTGACCGCTCCTTCTATTGAGAACAAGAAGAAGAAGTATTGCCGTTTCAAGAAGAGCGGCATCAAGTATATCGACTACAAGGATCCCGAATTCTTGAAGAAGTTCCTCAACGAGCAGGGCAAGATTCTGCCTCGCCGCATCACTGGTACTTCTCTGAAATATCAGCGCCGCGTGGCTCAGGCCGTTAAGCGTGCTCGCCAGATCGCTCTGCTGCCTTACGTAACAGACATGATGAAGTAAAATGTAAGTTTGTGAGTTTGTAAGTTTATAAGTTTATAAGAAACTAATAACTCAAGAACTCAAAAACCAAAAAACTCAAAAACTTATAAGATTATGGAAATAATACTGAAAGAAGATATTATCGGTCTGGGATTTAAGAACGATATAGTAAATGTTAAGTCGGGCTACGGCCGCAACTATCTGATACCTCAGGGCAAGGGCGTTATCGCTTCGCCTTCAGCAAAGAAGATACTGGCCGAGAACCTCAAGCAGCAGGCTCACAAGTTGGCTGCACTGAAAGCAGAGGCCGAGAAGAAGGCCGAGGCTATCAAGGACGTTGCTCTCTGCATTGCCGCCAAGGTTAGTGCTACTGGCCAACTCTACGGCTCTGTAGGTGCTGCACAGGTAGCAGAGGAACTGAAGAAACTGGGTCACGACATCGACCGCAAGATTATCACGATGCACGATGCTAAGACCGTGGGCGACTTCACTGCTCTGGTTCACTTCCACAAGGAGGTAACCGCCGAGATTCCTGTAAAGGTAGTTGCTGAGAACGCTCCTGTGGAGGAGAAGAAGGCCGAGGAGGTTGCTCCCGAGGCTGAGGCTCCTGTCGCTGCAGAAGAGGCTCCCGCTGTTGAGCAGGAGACTGCCGCCGAGGAATAATACGCTGAACTCAGAAAACTTTTTGTTTCGATAAAATTACAGCAGCATTTCGCAGATGCTGCTGTAATTTTTTTAAAAGCAGTGCTGGCAAAAATTAAAGCAGTGTTTACGAAAATTAAAACAGCGCTGGCAAAAATTAAAACAGCGCTGGCAAAAATTAAAACAGCTGTTTTTTTCACCGGCACGTCAGATGCGGAAAAAGAAGACACGCGCGCTGAAATTCAGCACGCGTGTCGATATTATTCTTACACTTATGACTATCGTTCTGAGGCGGCTTCGGTGAAAGCCTCCATTATTGCCGTCGGCCGATGGTTCTTAAACGCTCCGAGCGAATAGTGGCGCTCTGCCTCAGGAGCCCAGTAGAATACGCCATGGCAGTGGCCGTTGGTATCATGGCGTGCAGCACGTATGATGGCAGCCATAATCTGCTTTCCCTCAACTGGCTTACTCGACTCCGTGCCCGTTTCCACTATCATCAGGGGCTTGCCGTACTTCGTCCATAGCCTGTTCATATTCGCCGTGGCGCGTTCCACGGTCTCCTGCCATGTACTGGTGAGCCTCGACTTAATGTCCCAATGTGGATAGACGCTCAGGCCGATCATGTCGTAGCGTGACTTGTAGCGTCGCAGCCCATCGAAGATAAAATCGTAGCGCTTTGGGTCGCAGGCTCCGTCAAGATGCACTATCACCATGGCCTTGGGGAATATCTCCTTGACGGCAGCATATCCGTCGTCGGTCAACTGGGCATAGTGCTGCATCTGCTCATCAGCACGAGCCATCGGCCACAGGAAGCCATGCGTCGTCTCATTTCCCACCTGCACCCATTTCACGTCGGCACCGGTGAGGCGCACAGCCTCGAGCACTTCGCGCGTATGGCTGGCAAGTGCGCGGCGCATTTCGGTAAAGTCCATGTCGCGCCATGCTTCCGGTATAGTCTGCTGGCCTGGGTCTGCCCACCAGTCGCTATAGTGGAAGTCTATCATAAGAGCCATGCCCCAGTCGTGCGCACGCCGCGCCATTCCGACAACATCCTCCTTACTGCTGAAATTGCCGTGTTTGCTGGGGTCTACCCACACTCTCAGCCTCACGGCATTAAGCCCGAGTTCGTGCATCAGCGCCGTGTTCTCACGCGGCTCTCCTGCAGCGTTGCGCAACTGTACGCCACGGGCTTCCAACGCCGTTGTTCCACTTATGTCGGCACCAAGCCAGAACGTCTGCGCACATGCTGTCATCAGTGCAACAGAAAAAAATATTGTCAGAGATAATCTTTTCATAATTGTGGCAAAGATAACAATATTTTTTGTACTTTTGCGCAAAATCCAATAAAACAAAATCAATGAAACACACTACTCTGTTTTTTGCGGCACTCATATTGCCCCTCATTTCAGTGGCGCAGCCGCGTCAGGAAATCAATCTCGAAACATGGCAGTTCTCGCGCGACAACGCCACATGGCAGACCGTGAAGATACCACACGACTGGGCCATTGCAGGGCCTTTCGACAAGAAGTGGGACCTGCAGACGGTGGCAATAGAACAGAACGGCGAGAAAGTGCCAACGGAGAAGTCTGGACGCTCAGGCTCGCTACCGTGGATAGGCGAAGGCTGGTATCGCACCAGCGTTGCTCTGCCGGCAGGCTATGAGGCTGCCGAACTCGTGTTCGACGGTGCCATGTCAGAGCCGCGAGTCACCATCAACGGCAAAGAGGCCGGCTACTGGGCCTATGGCTACAATGCTTTCCGCATAGACGCTACACCTTATTTGAAAAGCGGGCGCATGGACATCGGCGTACATCTGCAGAACGTAGAAGAGAGTTCGCGCTGGTATCCGGGTGCCGGACTGTATCGCCCAGTGAAACTGGTGCTCACGCCGCGTGCGCACATCGACCTCTGGGGAACATACTTCCGCACCGTAAGTGCCGACAAGCGAGAGGCAACAATGACCGTCGACACAAAGATAGCAGGCATGACGGCAGGCGACAAACTGGCCGTAGAGGTGACGCTGACCGACCAGCGCGGCTCTTTCATGGCTGCCAGCCATAGCGATGTGCCTGCCGACGGACAGTTGCACTCGATGCTCGACATGAAGAAGCCAAAACTGTGGAGCCCGGAGAGCCCCACGCTGTACCGCCTGACCACCCGTCTGCTGCGCAACAATCGCGTTATAGACGAACGTACCATCAATGTCGGCATACGCACAGTCGGCGTAAGCAAGGAAAACGGTTTCCAACTGAACGGCATCACGCGCAAACTGAAGGGTGTCTGTCTCCACCACGACCTCGGGCCTCTTGGAGCAGCCATCAACAAAGCCGCTCTGATACGCCAGATACGCGACCTGAAGGAAATGGGATGCGACGCCATCCGCACCGCTCACAACATGCCGTCTACATGGCAGATGGAAGTCTGCGACTCATTGGGAATGATGGTTATGGCAGAGTCGTTCGACATGTGGATATACCCGAAATGCAAGAACGGATACGCACGCTTCTTCCGCGAATGGAGCGACCGCGACATTACAAACCTTGTGCTCAACCACCGCAACCATCCGAGCATCGTGATGTGGAGCATCGGCAACGAAATTCCTGAGCAGAACGATGTCAAGGCCGTAAACATCGTAAACCGCCTGCAGGGGATTTGCCACCAACTCGACCCGTCGCGACCCGTCACTCAGGGCATGGACCGTGCCGACGCAGCGCTCAAGAGCGGTTTCGCACAGGCCATGGACGTGCCAGGCTTCAACTATCGCGTTCACAAATACGAGAGCAATATAAAGAAACTGCCACAGGGATTTCTCCTCGGTTCAGAGACGGCATCGACAGTGTCATCGCGCGGAGTATATAAGTTCCCCGTCAAACCTACCGACAACTCGCAGTTTGCCTCGTGGGACAAGCACTACGACCCAAGCGCACTGAAAAATGCCGACGGCCAGTGCTCTTCATACGACGTGGAATACTGCTCATGGTCTAACCTGCCCGACGACGACTGGCGCTGGCAGGACGACGCGCCGTGGGTGATTGGCGAATTCGTTTGGACGGGCTACGACTATCTCGGCGAGCCCACGCCATACGACGAATACTGGCCCGCACGCTCCAGTTACTTTGGCATCTACGACCTGGCCGGTCTGCCAAAAGACCGCTACTGGCTCTATCGCTCAAAGTGGAACAAAGAGCAGCACACCGTTCATCTGCTGCCCCACTGGACATGGCCCGAACGCGCAGAGCAGAAGAACAAACGCGGAAAGGTGACACGCGAGGCCCTCGTGACACCTGTCTACTGCTACACCGACGGTGTGGAGGCTGAACTCTTCGTCAACGGAAAGAGCCAGGGCCGCATACGCAAGAACCCGGCAGAACGGCTCGACCGCTACCGCCTACGCTGGAACGACGTGCGCTATGAGCCAGGCGAACTGCGCGTCGTGGCATACAACGAAAAAGGCGAGAAGATAGGCGAAGACGTAAAGCGTACCGCAGGAAAGCCTGCAGCAATCACTGCAACTGCCGACCGCAAAGCCTATCGCGCCACGGGCGACGACATGGCATTCGTCACCATCAGCATGACAGACAGCGACGGAACTCTGGTGCCATACTGCCAGGATGAACTCACATTCAGCGTTGAGGGTGCAGCCTCTTTCCAGGCTGTATGCAACGGCGACGCCACATCGCTGCAGTCGTTTGTCGAGCCACACATGCGACTATTCAACGGACAACTCGTCGTGGTGTTGCGCACAGCCGATAAGCCAGGCATCGCAACACTCACCGTTGCCGACGCAGCAGCGGGCATAAGCAAGAAGATTGCCATAGCGGTGAAATAACCACTAAAAACGAAGCGAGCCACCCATCACGAGCGGCTCACTTTGTTTTGGAAACCCAAAATACAATCTTTTACCTAATACTAACACCTAAAATTTTTCTCTTTCTGTTTGCAAAGATAAGTGGAAATGCAGCACACGATAGGACTGCCGACACTTTTTTCAAAAAAAAACGCAAGATATTGACATGCGTCAAGATAAAAACAGAAAAAAAACTGCAAAAATTTGCGTGACTAAGCAGAAAAGCGTACCTTTGCAGCGTTCAGTGGAATGAGAGACTCCAAAAGCGAGCCTCTCATTCTTCTTTTAAGACACAACAAAAGATAACACAAAGAGAATGATTACAAAAGAAAACGTGACCGCAGCAGTTGAGGAATGGCTTTCGACAAACGACTATTTCCTTGTAGACACAGAGATAACTCCCGACGGCCGTATCGTGATAGAAATAGACCACGCCGACGGCGTATGGATTGACGACTGTGCCGACCTGAGCCGCACGCTGCAGGAGAAACTCGGCGACGAACTCGGCGACTACGAACTGGAAGTCGGTTCGGCAGGAATAGGACAGCCGTTCAAGGTTGTACAGCAATACCGCAACCATATCGGAAAAACCATAGAAGTGATGACCTCCGACGCAAAGAAGATACAGGGCGAACTGAAGTCGGTAAGCGACGACGGACAGCAGTTTACCGTCACCACACGCGAAAAACAGAAACTGGAAGGACAGAAGCGCCCCACAATGGTGGAAGTAGACAAGACCTTCGCCATTGCAGAAGTGAAATACGCCAAATACCTGCTGGCCTTCAAGTAAGAGGAACACCGTGGACACCCGAGCCACAACACCAACAACAGGAAAAAACAAAAATAAAACAAATACAATTATGGCAGAAAGAAAACAGAAAGGCCCATCAATGATTGAGACCTTTCAGGAATTTAAGGAGACAAAAAACATTGACCGCACCACACTCGTCAGCGTGCTCGAAGAGAGTTTCCGCAACGTTATAGCCAAACTCTTCGGCTCCGACGAGAACTTCGACGTCATCGTAAACCCCGACAAGGGCGACTTTGAAATTCACCGCAACAGAATCGTGGTGGCCGACGGTGAAGTACAGGACGAGAACAAGGAGATTTCGCTCAGCGAGGCTCAGAAGATAGAGCCCGACTACGAAGTGGGCGAAGAGGTGTCGGAAGAGGTGAACTTCCAGAAGTTCGGACGCCGCGCCATCCTCAACCTGCGCCAGACCCTTGCTTCAAAAATTCTCGAACTGGAGCACGACTCGCTCTACCAGAAATACAAGGACAGAGAGGGAACAGTGGTCAGCGCCGAGGTATACCAGATGTGGAAGCGCGAAGTGCTGCTCATCGACGACGAAGGCAACGAACTGCACCTTCCAAAATCGGAACAGATACCCAACGACAACTACCGCAAAGGCGAGACCATACGCGCCATTGTCAAGGAAGTGCAGAACGAGAACAACAACCCACGCATCATTCTCTCGCGCACCAGTCCCCTGTTCCTCGAAAGGCTGCTTGAGGCTGAAGTTCCAGAAATCAACGACGGACTCATCACTATACGCCGCGTGGCACGCATGCCAGGAGAGCGCGCAAAGGTGGCAGTAGAGAGTTACGACGACCGCATCGACCCAGTAGGAGCATGCGTCGGCGTGAAAGGAAGCCGCGTGCATGGCATCGTACGCGAACTGGGCAACGAAAACATTGACGTAATCAACTATTCTAACAACACTCAACTCTTCATACAGCGCGCGCTGTCGCCAGCCAAGGTGACAAGCATCACGCTAAACCCAGAAGAGCACAAGGCTGAAGTATATCTGCAGCCAGAAGAGGTGAGCCTTGCTATCGGCAAGGGTGGCCTGAACATCAAGTTGGCCTCCATGCTCACCGAGTATACCATCGACGTATTCCGCGTTGTCAACGAGAGCGAAGCCTACGAGGACATCTACCTTGAAGAGTTCAGCGACGAGATTGACCAGTGGATTATCGATGCCATCAAGGCTATCGGACTCGACACTGCAAAGGCTGTGCTCAATGCACCGCGAGAGATGCTCATCGAAAAGGCCGACCTGGAAGAAGAGACCGTCGACCACGTGCTCAGCGTGCTGCGTGCAGAATTTGAATAGAAAGAGAATTTGGGAATTGTAAATTAGTACAGAATGGGAGTAAGACTAAATAAAGTATTATCAGAACTGAACATAGGACTTCAGACGGCGGTCGATTTCCTACGTAAGAAGGCCGACATCGGAGAGGTTAAGGACGACATCTCCAGCAACACCAAGATCTCCGACGAGCAATACGAGGCTCTGGTGGGTGAATTCAAAGGCGACAAGGACGTTAAGACGCAGGCCGACATGCTCTTCTCTAAGAAGCCAAAGGAGCCAAAGCCAAAGAAAGTCACGAAAGCAGAGGAACTGCTGGAGCAACGACAGCAGTTTAAGCCCATAGGCAAGATTGCTCTTGACAACATCGGCAAGAAAGCAGAGCCCGAAAAGCCTGCAGAAGTCCCTGAGCCAGCCCCCGAGCCTGAAGCAGCCGCAGAGCCGCAGACTATAGAAAACACAGTGGAGCAGGAGGCCGCAGCAGAGGCACCACAGGTCAGCGAAGAGGTGGCACAGCAGGAGGAGGAGCAGCAGGAAGTCTACGACGAGCCGGAAGAAGAGGCCGACGAAGAGACAGAGGCCGACGACAATGCCGAGGAAGAGACTGCAGACCAGACAACTTCCGAACAGCACGTGTTCACACTGAAGAGCGAAGCCAAGGCCGCACCAAAAGTCAACGTGCTGGGCAAGATTGACCTCGACAGCATCAACCAGAGCACTCGTCCCAAGAAGAAATCGAAGGAAGAGCGCCGCAAGGAGCGCGAGGAAAAGAGCGCGCAGCAGGGCGGCGAGCGTCGCAAGCGTGAGCGCATTCGCCAAGGACGCGTCGACATCGAGGCTGCTGCTAATCAGGCTGCCCTGCAGAACTCTGCCAAGAACAACAAGAGCAGAGGACAGCAGGCTGCCGGCAACAACGCTCAGCAGGGCGGTAAGAACAAAAAGAAAAACCGCACGGCACAACGCCAACTGGAAGTTGACGACGAGGCAGTGGCACGTCAGGTAAAGGAAACGCTGGCGCGACTCACCTCGAAAAACCAAAACAAAAAAGGTGCAAAATACCGCCGCGAGAAGCGTGACGCCGTACAGGAGCGCATGAGCGAGGAGATGGCAGCAGAAGCAGCACAGTCGAAGGTGCTGAAACTCACTGAGTTTGTCACCGTGAGCGAACTGGCCACAATGATGAATGTTGGAGTCAATCAGGTGATTGGCACGTGTATGTCGATAGGCATCATGGTGAGTATAAACCAGCGACTGGACGCCGAAACCATCAATATCGTGGCTGAGGAGTTCGGATTTACGACAGAATACGTTTCTGCCGACGTACAGAACGCCATTACCGAAGAGGCCGACGACGAGAACGACCTGCTCAGCAGAGCGCCTATCGTGACCGTGATGGGACACGTCGACCACGGCAAGACTTCGCTGCTCGACCACATCCGCAACACCAACGTCATAGCAGGCGAGGCAGGCGGAATAACGCAGCACATCGGTGCGTATATCGTAAAACTGAAGGACGGACGCAAGATAACCTTCCTCGATACGCCGGGACACGAAGCATTCACAGCAATGCGTGCACGCGGTGCACAAGTGACGGACATCGCCATCATCATCATCGCTGCCGACGACAGCGTGATGCCTACGACAAAGGAGGCTATAGCCCACGCACAGGCTGCCGGAGTTCCTATGGTGTTTGCCATCAACAAGATAGACAAGCCAGGAGCCAACCCCGACAAGATACGCGAAGACCTTGCCAACATGAACCTTCTCGTGGAAGACTGGGGCGGAAAGTACCAGTGCCAAGAGATTTCGGCAAAGAAAGGTATCGGCGTTGAGGAACTGCTTGAGAAAGTTCTGCTCGAAGCAGAAATGCTCGATCTCAAGGCCAACCCCAACCGCAAAGCCACGGGAAGCATCATAGAATCGTCGCTCGACAAGGGACGCGGCTACGTCTCGACAGTGCTCGTGTCAAACGGCACTCTGAAAGTGGGCGACGTAGTAATTGCAGGAACGAGTTTCGGTAAAATAAAGGCTATGTTCAACGAGCGCAACCAGCGCATCGAGAAGGCAGGGCCTGCAGAGCCGGCTATAATACTCGGGCTGAACGGCGCACCGACAGCAGGCGACAGTTTCCACGTTATGGAGACAGAGCAGGAGGCTCGCGAAATTGCCAACAAGCGTACGCAACTGCAGCGCGAACAGAGCCTGCGCACGACGAAGACTCTGGGACTTGACGAACTGTCGCACCGATTTGCACTGGGTGAGTTCCACGAACTGAACATCATCGTAAAGGGCGACACCGACGGTTCGATAGAAGCACTGAGCGACTCGTTCATAAAACTGTCGACGGAGAAGGTGCAGGTCAACGTCATTTCAAAGGCTGTGGGACAGATTTCAGAAAACGACGTAATGCTGGCTTCCGCATCAGAGGCTATCATAGTCGGTTTCCAGGTGCGCCCGTCAAGCGAAGCACGCCGACTGGCAGAGCGCGAAGGCGTGGAAATCAACACCTACTCTATCATCTACGACGCCATCGACGAGGTGAAGAGCACCATGCAAGGCATGCTCGACAAGGTGAAGAAGGAGATAGTGACCGGAGAGATAGAGGTAAAGCAGGTGTTCAAGATTTCAAAGGTTGGCACTGTTGCCGGCGGTCTCGTCACCGAGGGCAAGGTTCACTCAAAGGACAAGGCTCGCGTGGTGCGCGACGGCATCGTGCTGCACACTGCTGCAATCGGTGCACTGAAGCGCTACAAGGACGACGCCAAGGAAGTTGCCACTGGTCTGGAATGTGGTATTTCGCTGGCAGGATGGGACAACATCATGGTAGGCGATATCATCGAAACCTTCACAGAAATAGAGGTAGAGCAGAAACTATAACTCTCAGTCATCGAGTTATAGAAAATGCAGAAAACGAAAATGAGTGGGGCAATCGCCTCACTCATTTTCGTCCGAAATCTGCTGGAACTTCGCCCCAGCGCGATGTTTCCCATTTCACTATCGGATTACGATAGTCGTGGGTTTGCAGCCATTGCTCAGCGCGCCGAATGATATGATAGAGTTGTTCGGTCTGCGGCGTGCGCTCCAGTTTTGTCTTGCACTTCCGCTTCTGTACCCAGAGAATGGCATTTACCGAGTCACTGTAGATGGTCTTCCCGTGCAGGCCCTGCTGCCAGCATAGCGCAAGGGCATGGACAATGGCCAGGAACTCCCCGATGTTATTGGTCCCATGCATCGGGCCGAAATGAAACACACGGTAGCCTGTCTGCAGGTCTACTGCCTGATATTCCATCGGTCCGGGATTGCCGGAACAGGCTGCATCCACAGCCCATGCATCGGCCGTGACTTCCATTGGCAGCGGCAATACCGTGTCGTTGCGATAGGAAGGCGGATTTATATTCTCTGTTTTCAATTCCGACAATCAACAAATAATCCACTACTTACATTCTCTCAGGCACCTCAATGCCGAGCAGCGACATGCCGTTCTTCAATATCTTACCGACATTGCGGGCTATCACCAAGCGCACGGCACGCTTCCCGGCATCGGCCTCGTTGAGAATGGAATAGTCGTGATAGAACTGGTTGAAAACCTTTGTCAGTTCATAGCAGTAGTTGGCAATTCCGGAGGGACTATAGTCCTTGCCAGCCTGGCGCACGGCAGCGCCATATTCGGACATTTTCTGAATGAGTTCTGTCTCCTTTGGCGTAAGAGTGGTGTGAACGGAGGCAAGGGAAACGTCCTGCTCGGCCTTGCGCAATATGCTGCAAATGCGCGCATGAGTATACTGTATGAAAGGCCCTGTATTGCCATTGAAATCAATCGATTCCTCGGGATTGAAAAGCATATTCTTACGCGCATCAACCTTCAGGATGAAGTATTTAAGCGCTCCAAGACCGACGACTGTTGCTATCTGCTGCTTCTCGTCTTCGCTGAGATCGGTGTTCTTGCCTGACTCGTCGGCCACGCGACGTGCATCACTTACCATGAGTTGTAGCAGGTCGTCGGCATCGACTACTGTTCCCTCGCGCGACTTCATTTTTCCGTTTGGCAACTCAACCATTCCGTAACTAAAGTGCGTCAGTTCTTTTCCCCAACGGAAACCCAACCGGTCAAGCAGTATTGAGAGCACCTGGAAATGGTAGTTCTGTTCGTTGCCAACGACATATATCATCTTGTCAATCGGATAATCTTCGTAGCGCATCTCTGCAGTTCCGATATCCTGAGTCATATAAACGCTCGTGCCGTCGCTGCGGATGAGAAGTTTCTGGTCAAGACCATCAGCAGTGAGATCAGCCCAGACCGAACCGTCATCATGGCGTTCAAAAAGACCTTTTGCGAGTCCTTCCTCGACTTTTGCCTTTCCTTTCAGGTACGTTTGGCTCTCATAATAAATCTTATCAAAAGAGACTCCAAGTTTTTTATATGTCTCATCAAAGCCGGCATAAACCCAGGAGTTCATTTTCTCCCAGAGCGAACGCACTTCGGCATCTCCCTGCTCCCAGCGCACCAACATGTCGTGAGCCTCACAGATGAGCGGAGCCTTCTGCTTGGCTTCGTCTTCACTCATTCCGCCTGCCACAAGTTGTGCTATCTCCTCACGATAATGCTTGTCGAAAAGCACGTAGTAGTCGCCGATAAGATGATCACCTTTTTTGCCACTCGATTCAGGTGTTTCGCCATTTCCCCACTTCTGCCAGGCAAGCATAGACTTGCATATGTGAATGCCACGGTCGTTTACAATATTCGTTTTAACAACACGGCATCCATTGGCCTGCATTATACGGGCAAGCGACCAGCCAAGGAGATTATTGCGAACATGTCCGAGGTGGAGCGGCTTATTGGTATTAGGACTCGAATACTCTATCATTACAAGCGGAGAGGCTTCCGTTGCCTGCTTTTCGCCGTAATGCTCTTCGCCATCAATGTCATTTAAAAGTCCGAGCCATGCGGCATCGGCAACAGAAAGGTTAAGGAAACCTTTCACAACATTGTATGCACAGACAGCATCACAGTTGGCCACAAGATAATCGCCTATTTCCGTACCTGTCTGCTCAGGACTCTTGCGCGCCATCTTTACAAAGGGGAAGACAACCAGCGTAAGGTTTCCCTCAAACTCGCTGCGCGTCTTCTGCAACTGCACCTGCTGATCGTCAACTGTCTGACCGTATAAATTCTCAATGGCGGCCTTGGCAGCAGCCATTATCCGTTTTTCTATTCCCATGCTTTTCACCTTATTAATATATATGCTATATTTACAGGCTGCAAAGTTACGATTAAGCAAGGGCAAAACAAAATGAATTAATTATTTTTTTGACGAGCGTGATTTCAGCGTAACTTCTTCTTTGTTAAATAATGTTTAATTCGCACACAAGTTTGCTAATTTACGTTGTTTTTACGTACCTTAGCGCCCTAAAATTGGCCCGTAGGGAAATTTGCTAATGAGAACTGTGCTAAACAAGTTTATCTTAACATTCATACTATCGCTCTTAGCAGCAACTGGCATCTCTGCACAAAGCGATAGCGCAAGAATATACACAGAGGAAAACCCGTTAGTCTATGAAGACGTGTGGGACCTATGGCCTTACACTTTCCTAAATGAGTCAGGAAAACCAGACGGTTTCAATATAGACTTGATACGCATGCTAATGAAGGAACTTAACATTCCGTACGTTATCAAGTTGAAACCATCCAGCGAAGCCTTTCGCGACCTGAAAGAAGGCAAATCAGATCTTATGCTCGGCCTGGCCGTTGGCTTTCACGACGAATTCGGCAAATATTCAAAAAATGCAGTGACTCTGTTTACGCAGAGCGTCGTGACCCCTAAGACAAAGAAAATAGAGATTCAGCGATTCCACGACCTTAGCACGCAGAAAGTTATAGTAAACGACAGTTCGCTGTGCCATCACCTGATGATGGAATACGGCTGGGGGGAGAACGCCATTCCCGTAGAGGACATGCGCGAAGCCATTCAGCAGGTCAGTGCAAAGGAAGAAGGCCAGATTGTATGGAACACGCTATCGCTGAAATGGCTCATGCGCCGTTACCACATAGACAATCTGGAACTCACGCCAGTAAACATGCAACACGGCCAGTACAAGTTTATGTCGCACGACCAGCAACTGCTTGACAAACTTGACGAGGCATATACACATCTGTACTCAAACAACCAACTTACACCAATACAAAACAAATGGTTCTATCCTGAGCGCCAGGAGAAGACCATTGAGACATGGATAATGTGGCTGGTCGGAGCATCGGCATTGCTCCTATTCATATTTGCCATCTACGGTATTACCTATGCTGTAATGGCCAGAAACCTAAACAAATCTAACAAGAAGCGCAACAAGCGGCTGGCTCTCATCATGGAGACAAGCCGCGTGCATATATGGACGTACGACATTGAACAACGCGAATTTGCATGGCGCAACGAAGACGGCACGACATCACATGTCTATTCGGAAGAAGAATTTTCACAACGCTATAACACAGAAGACTTCAAACGGCTGATGGATGCCATTCACCAGTTGGAAAATTCTGCTGACAGCGAAGCACACAACCAGGTGGCATTGGATTTGCGCGCAAAAGACACGGAAGAGGGTGACACAGAAATGAGAGACTACCATATCGTAGTGTCGGTGCTCTACCGCGACAAGCACGGCCACCCCACAAAACTCATCGGCACAAAGAAAGACATCACCGAACAACGACTGCAAGAACGTTTGCTGGCAGAGAAGACACTTAGATACTGGAGCATTTTCCATACAGACACCGTAGGCATCATGCTTTTCGACAAGAATGCCACACTGACAAACATCAATTCTGCCGCATGCGATATGATAAACAGCAAAGCGGACGACATTGTAGCGCAGCATCTTTCCATGAATGACATTCTTGGCACGGAAAACCTGTCTATAGAACAGGCCGACGGCTTCTACGCCACACATATTTACAAGCCCGATACACTGAAACGACTGACAGGCACCACTGCAGGACAGGAGATTTATCTCGAAACCCACCTGATGACCATACGTGATGAGAAGGAACAACCATCGGGCGTGTTTGCTTTCTGCAGAAATATCACCCCAAGCATTCTCGCACACAGGAAGAAAGCCGACAAGAAAGTAGAGCAACTGCAAGTGCAAAATGCGCTCCACGACTACAAGGTCAGCATCGACAGCATGCTGCATGACGACAACATACGCATTGTCAGTTATTCCCCCATGTCACATTCTCTTACAATATATCACAGTATAGATGAAGTGCAGCACGTGCTGACACAGACGCGATGCATGACTCTCGTCGACAATAGTTCACAGAAACTTTCCATGCGCCTGCTGAACGACATGGACAACCGCGTAGACCGTCCTATAGAGGCCACAATACGCACAACACTGCGCATAAAGGATGGGCTGCAACTCTGCCTGCGTTTCATGCTGAAGCCACAGTATGATCAAAAAGGCAATATCACAAATTTCTTAGGCATTTGTGCAGATCAAAGTGAACTGGCAGATGTACGCATGCAGATGAAAGAAGAAACGGCCAAGGTACAGGAGGTGGAGGAAACAAAGAACAGTTTCGTGCGCAACATGGTACAGGAGATACGCACTCCTCTGCATACCATGACACAACAGGTGGCACTTCTTGGAGACACAAAACCTGCCGTCAACGAGGCTTCTTCAAGACAAGGAATACTGCAAAATGCCGACTATCTACTCCATTTTATAGAAAATATTCTCTACCTGTCAAGGCTGGAAGCCCACATGGAGGAAATAAACCGTCAGCCCACCGACTTTGCAGCCATTTTTGAGCAACAATGCACAGCAGGATGGGAGAAATACCAGAACGCTGAGACTCATTATATCATAGAAAACCCATACGACATACTTATTGTTGACATTGACGCAACACATCTGGGCGAGACAATAAGGCAAGTGGTGCAGAATGCCGCTCAACACACAAAAAGCGGCTTCATTAAAGCACGCTACGATTACATTGGCCGGCGTCTTATTATCTCCGTTGACGATACTGGCGACGGCATATCGAAACAAGAACTGGCTCATATCAACGAGTCAATAGCAGGATCCCACAACACAAAAGGACTTGGTCTTGCAATCTGCCACCAACTGGCAAACCAGATGGGCGGTACTCTTGAAATCAACTCAGAAGAAGGCTCAGGTACAACGGTATATATAACAATACCATGCCACGCATCGGAAATAAAACGAAAGAAAACAATCAGCGAGAAGTGAATAGCAAGAGACATAAAGAGCAACGGGGCAAAGTGACCATGCGTTTTTTGACAGTCATAGCATGCTTCCTGTTATCGCTGCACGTTGTGGCCAACCAACTGACTGAGCGCTATTCAAAGCAACGCCCGCTGATTATTGTATGCGACTGGGACAAAGCACCCTACGAGTTTGCTGACGACAACGGAAACCCTGCCGGCAGCAACATTGACATTCTAAGCAGAATGTTGAACGACATCGGAATTCCATATTCTTTCATAACAAAAGAATGGAGCAACGCTATAAAGACTTTTGAACGAGGCGACGCCGACCTCATATTGGCCAATGCCCACCGTTTTAACACCGATGCCAGTCTCTATTCCACACAGATTATCAACTACAACAGGCTCTGCGTAGCAACGACGACTGACGGCAATACCATTATAACGCAGAAAATGATGGAGGAGGAAGGTGTAGTTCTTAAGACAGGCGACTACACTTACCGATACTTCGACAGCACTGACTCTGCCACTCGTAGCCGTATCGTACAACTTACGCCAAAAGTTGCACTGACCGGTCTGCTTGCCGGCGACTGCAAATACTTTGTCTGGGGCGAAGAACCGATGAAGTGGAAGATAAAAAAATTAGGGCTGGAAGGCCTTTATCTCCACGAAGTAGGGCTGCCGATCAGCGAGATACGTATTTGGGGACGCGACAAAGAACTGATAGAAAGGCTTGACGATGATTTCTCACGTCTGAAACAGAACGGAGAACTGGAGGGAATGCTTAACAAGTGGTTCCACCCGGAGCGTGTAAAAAATTCCACGTCCTTGGTTGCCGTCTATCTGATTATCGGTGTGCTTCTATTGTTCACTTTGATTTTCTTCCTTGGCAAATTAGCAAGAGCACACGCCCGTAGCGCTACCCGAAATTCAACGCTTCTCAGCGAAATGATGTACAAGGCGCTTCAGATGGGCAGTTTCCAAGTCATGGAATATGATATCGCCAACAATAAATTCAGCAATATATACGGCGGCACCATTCTGCCCAAGGACGGAATGAGCCTTGAGGAATTTACCGAGCGTATACATCCTAATCAGCGCAGTGAATTCAGCCAGAAGATGCATCAACTGATGAGCGGTCGCGAGCAACGTTTTTTGCTCGACAAGCGCTGGAATGCAGGAACAGCGCAAAAGCCGCACTGGCTGAACTTCCAAGGTCACGCCATCTGCGAATACGACAGATACGGCAAGCCATGCTTCATAGTAAATGCCATTCACGACATAACACACGATGTGGAAGAAGACCAGGCCAGCCACAACATGCTCAACAAATACGAGAGCTTGAGCCACATTCCTATCGTTGCCGTCTCATTCTACGACGCCGATGGATTCCTTATCGGCCTTAATGAGCCTATGAAGGAACTTTGCGGCATTTCAAACGACACGCCAGAGTCGAAACGCTTCTGGGAAACAGTGTGCATGTTTGACATTCCTCTGTTCCGCAATATTTATTCCAAGGACTCCAAAGAGAGCATCACTTTAAGCCAGCACATGGAATATCCCGACATGGGCATTGACCGCTACATCACATTCAGCGTGCGTCCGTTGTTTGATGAGCACGGCGATGTGGCCAACTACATCTGCACCTGCAAGGATGTTACCGAAGAGCGCAGCCTGGCTCTCAGCATAAAGAAATTGGAGCACCAGATAAAAGATGCCAGCGAACTGACAGGGATGTACAAGCAGCGCCTGCAGCAGTTGCACGACATTTGCAACGACTACAAGGAAACGCTTGACACAGCGCGCAAGAGCCTTGAAGAAGAAACACGCCTGGCAAAAGACAGCGTAAGGCTGAAGAGCGGCTTCATGGCATCTATGACCCACGAACTGCGCACTCCGCTCAATGCCATTGTTGGTTTCACTGGCGTATTGGAAAGCATGGAAGCCTCTGAAGAGCGTGCCGAATTTATTCGCATCATTCGCAACAGCAGCGATATGCTCCAGCGCCTAATCAATGACATTATAGAAGCATCTTCTATAACAAGTGGGCCAACCACAATACAACCAACAGATGTCAATTTCGCTTCCGCTTTTGAGGATATCTGCATCACGCTTCAGCAGCGCGTTGACTCTGCAGACGTTACTTTCCTGAAAGACAATCCCTACAACACATTCTTTACCACAATAGACGTCGGCCGCATTCAGCAGTTGCTGACAAACTTCGTGACCAACGCCGTAAAATTCACCAAGAAAGGTCACATCCGCGTTGGCTACCGCTACGAAAAGCACGGGCTCTACCTGTTCTGCGAAGATACAGGTATCGGCATTACAAAAGACAAGCAGAAAATAGTGTTCGACCGTTTCGTAAAACTTGACGAGTTCGTGCAAGGCACGGGAATGGGACTGGCTATCTGCAAACAAATCATTGATGCCTTTGGTGGAAAAATTGGCGTGGAGAGTGAGGGAAAAGACAAAGGTACAACCTTCTGGGCATGGATACCATGCGAACGACGATTGTCTTAAATGTTCTGATGAACTGGCAGCAACTTATCACCAACAAGAGATTAGGTCAGGAGCACAGGCATACTGAGCGGCATGACGACCGTACGGAGTTCAAGCGCGACTACGACCGCTTGATTTTCTCGGCGCCGTTTCGCCGTCTGCAAAACAAGACACAGGTGTTTCCACTGCCTGGCAGTGTGTTTGTACACAATCGTCTAACCCATTCGCTCGAAGTGGCCAGCGTCGGCATGTCTTTAGGAAACGATGTAGCCCAGCGTATCATCAGCAGCAAGCGCCCGGAACTTAGCGGCACCTTGTTTGAACAGATCGGACAGATTGTTTCCACTGCCTGTCTTGCCCATGACCTTGGCAATCCGCCATTTGGCCATTCTGGCGAAAAGGCTATCCAGACTTTCTTCACCGAGGGCGCCGGCCGCCAACTGCAACCAATGGTGAAGCCACAGTTTTGGACCGACATCACACACTTTGAGGGCAATGCCAACGCGTTTCGACTTTTGACGCACCAGTTTTGCGGTCGCCGTCCTGGCGGTTTTGTGATGACATACTCCACCATTGCCAGCATCGTAAAATATCCCTACTCCTCGCTTGCTCCAAGCAAGAAAGGCAAGTTCGGTTTCTTTGCCAGCGAACAGTCAACCTACGAACGCCTCGCGACAGAGATGGGACTGCTCAGGCTATCTGCCGAAGGCGAGCCGCTGCGCTATGCGCGCCATCCGCTTGTCTATCTCGTTGAGGCAGCCGATGATATCTGCTATGAGATTATGGACATCGAAGATGCCCATAAACTGAAAATCCTGTCGCTTGACGAAGTGACCAACCTGCTGCTTGCCTTCTTCGACGAGTCCACTCAGTCAAGCCTGCGCCAGCGTATTCGCGACGAGCAACTTACCGACGAGAACGAACAGGTGGTCTATCTGCGCGCATGCGTCATCGGGCTACTCGAGAACGAATGTGTCACAACCTTCATTGACAATGAGGAAAAAATCCTCTCAGGCACTTTTGAGGGAAGCCTCATCGACAATATCAGCGAACGTCCGCGTCAGGCGTACCGGCAGTGTGCACGCATGTCAGTAGACCGAATATATCGCAGCCGTGTCGTTTTGGATGTGGAACTTTCTGGTTACAAGATAATGGCTACGCTGATGGAACAAATGATCGAAGCCGTTATACATCCCAAACGATATTATTCGCAGCAACTTATCAGTCGTGTGTCCAGCCAGTACGATATCAATGCCTCCGATTTGGAAACCCGCCTTATGGCTGTGATTGACTACATCTCTGGAATGACCGATATCTATGCTCTCGACGTTTATCAGAAAATCAGCGGCATTTCGCTGCCTGTAGTATAAACATACAAAAACAGTATTTTTATTCAACGTATTGTTATACATAAATAAGGTATAAGAATTATGTATTTTTTTTCATCCGAATCAGTTTCAGAAGGCCATCCAGATAAAGTGGCCGATCAGATTAGCGACGCTTTGCTTGACCAGTTTCTGGCCTACGACGATCATGCGCGCTGCGCCATTGAGACATTTGTCACCACTGGCCAGGTTGTAATAATGGGTGAGGTTCGCAGCAAGGAATATATCGACTTGCAGACCATTGCCCGCCGAACCATACAGAAGATTGGCTACACCAAGGCGGAATATCAGTTCGACGGCAACTCATGCGGTATTCTCACCGCCATCCATGAGCAGAGCGACGACATCAACCGTGGCGTTGATCGCGAAGACGATGACAATCAGGGAGCCGGCGACCAAGGCATGATGTTTGGCTATGCCACCAACGAGACGGAAAATCTCATGCCAGTCAGTCTTGACCTGGCCCATCTCATCATGCGCACTCTTGCCGAGATACGCCGCGAAGGAAAAGTGATGACTTATCTGCGTCCAGACGCCAAGAGCCAGGTCACGATACAATATGGCGACGACGGACAGCCCGAGCGCATCGACACCATCGTTGTTTCCACTCAGCACGACGAGTTCACCGACGATGCCACGATGCAGCAGACCATCCATTCAGACGTGGTGAACATTCTCATTCCTCGCGTGAAGGGGAAAATCCATTCACCAAAGGTGCTCAAACTTTTCGGCGACGATATCAAGTACTATGTCAATCCAACAGGAAAGTTTGTTATCGGAGGCCCTCACGGCGATACAGGACTCACAGGCCGTAAGATTATCGTCGACACGTATGGCGGCAAGGGTGCTCACGGCGGCGGAGCCTTCTCAGGAAAGGACTCGTCGAAGGTAGACCGCTCTGCAGCCTACGCAGCACGCCATATTGCAAAGAACATGGTTGCTGCCGGTGTTGCCGACGAGATGCTGGTTCAAATCAGTTACGCCATCGGTGTTGCCAAACCAATGAATGTCTACGTCAACACTTACGGTCACAGTCACGTATCGCTCAGCGACAGCGAGATAGCAAAGAAGATAGAGGAACTTTTCGACCTGCGCCCCAAGGCAATAGAGCGTTCGCTGAAACTGCGCCAGCCAATGTACCTTGAAACTGCAGCCTACGGTCACATGGGCCGACAGAACGAAATAGTCCAGAAGACTTTCACCAGTCGCTACCACGAGACCAAGACCATTGACGTGGAACTCTTCACGTGGGAAAAACTCGACCGCGTTGCCGATATCCGCAAGGCGTTCGGTCTCGAGCAATAATAGTCGATGACTATCTGCGCTGACAGCATAGACACCACTTGCGTGGTACTGCCCAAGTACTACCGCGAAGGCTTTTTCTCCGGCAGTGCCCTTTTGCATCCGGAAATTTCTGGAGGCAGACAGGGTGTTGCCGGTGATCCCATTCCCTATAACATTCACAACGACAACATTCTCACATCCGTTCTACTCGGCTGCTTCATTCTTGGAGTCATAGCCCTCTCCTCGGTGCGCAATCTCGTTGTCTACCAACTCCGTAACTTTTTCTACATAAAGCGCGAGGGCACTACCGAAGTGGCAGAGACCACCACCGAGACGCTCTCCATGCTTTTCTTCGTGCTGCTTGACAGCATGCTCATCTCGCTGCTCTTCTATTTCTACACACTTGAGCGCATTGCCGACGACTTTGTGCTCCCGTCGCAGTATCTGCTCATCGTAATCTTCCTGGCAATAACCGTAGGCTACTTCATGCTGCGCACCCTGCTCTACACCGTTGTCGACAATGTTTTCTTCGATGCCAAGCGCGACAAGACATGGCAGAAGTCGCTACTCGTCACCGTTGTGATGGAAAGCCTGTTGCTTTTTCCATGCGTAATATTGCATGCTTACTTTGCATTAAGCATTGAAAATGTAATTAATTATGTTACAATAACCCTTTTTGTTGTCAAATTGTTGACATTTTACAAGTGTTTTGTTATCTTTTTCCGCAGAAACATCGCACGTTTTCAAATTATTTTGTACCTTTGCGCCCTTGAAATCGTACCTCTGCTCGCCTTATGGAGCGGGCTGATGGCAACAGCGAACAGTTTGAAAATAAATTTATAGGACGCTAATGATAAAAAAGATTCTGGTTTCACAGCCGAAACCATCGAGTGACAAGTCGCCATATTATGACATCGCCGAAAAATACGGAGTAGAACTGGTGTTTCGCCCATTCATCAAGGTAGAGGGGATAACCGCAAAGGAATTTCGCGCACAGAAGGTCAGCATTTTAGACCACACCGCCGTTGTTTTCACCTCTCGCCACGCCATCGACCACTTTTTCAACATGGCAAAAGAGTTGCGTATCACCATCCCCGAGGACATGAAGTATTTCTGCGTAACAGAGACTATTTCCCTCTACATTCAGAAATACGTGCAATATCGCAAGCGCAAAGTTTTCTTCGGCACCACAGGTAAGATAGAAGACCTCATCCCCACCATGGCCAAGCACAAGCAGGAGAAGTACCTGCTTCCTTTGAGCGATGTCCACAACGACAACGTTGCCCGCATGCTTGACGCCAAGAAGTTGCAGCACCACGAGTGTGTCATGTATCGCACCGTGAGCAACGACTTCACTCCTGAGGAAGTTGCTGCTTTCGACTACGACATGCTCATCTTCTTCAGCCCTTCCGGCATAGAGTCGCTGACCAAGAATTTCCCCAACTTCTCTCAGGGCGACATTGCCATAGCCACTTTCGGTCCTTCCACTGCAAAGGCCGTTAAGGATGCCGGTCTTCGCCTCGACCTCGAGGCTCCCACAGCAGCCTATCCTTCCATGACGAGTGCGCTTCAGCACTTCCTGCAAGAGAAGAAGAAGTAGCAGAAGTTTCTCCCTCTATTCGCCAATGGCAATCCACACGCTGAGCAAACAAGAGCGACTGTGTGGCCGGAGCCTCACAAGCCAACTCTTCGACACGGCAGGCAGCAAGTCGTTGGTTGCCTTTCCTCTGCGTATGGTATGGACGACAGGCCCACGCCGCGCCGACGAACCTCGTGCCAAGATGCTCATCAGCGTTTCGAAGCGCCGCCTGCGTCATGCCGTCGATCGCAATCGTGCTAAGCGCCAGGTGCGCGAGGCCTACCGACTCGTCAAGTCCGCCTTCTTTCAAGACCTCAAGCACCTGCCCGATGAGCAGATGCTCCTTGTCGGCTTCATCTGGCTTGCCGACCGCCCCGTTCCTTCTGCTGTTGTAACGTCACACGTGCAGCGGCTCGTCCGACAACTCTGCGAAAAGACATGAAGAGCCTGCTCCAACTTCTCTCGCGCGTCACTGGCTTCATATCGCGCATCATTGTATGGTTGCTGGTATTGCCCATCCGTTTCTATCAGGTAGCCATCACGCCCTACACTCCCCCATCCTGCCGTTTCACTCCCACCTGTAGCGAATATGCCCGACAGGCTCTGATAAAGCACGGCCCCATCCGCGGCCTTGCCCTTGCCATCTGGCGCATCCTGCGCTGCAATCCATGGGGAGGCTCCGGCTACGACCCCGTACCGTAAACCGACTTTATTTATTATTTTTTCTTCTGAAACTATTCAAACAAAAAAATTGTTTGGATTTTCTTCGCTTATTCGTACCTTTGCAAGCGCGTTTCGGGCAAAAACAGTATAAAATTTATTCTTACATATCTATAATAATGAGAAAGAACTTTGTTGAAGAACTGCGATGGCGCGGTATGCTGGCACAGATGATGCCTGGCACGGAAGAACTGCTCCAGCGCGAGATGGTGACGGCATATCTCGGCACCGACCCTACCGCCGACTCACTGCATATAGGCCACCTGTGTGGCATAATGATGCTGCGCCACTTGCAGCACTGCGGCCATAAGCCGATAATCCTTGTTGGCGGTGCCACGGGCATGATTGGCGACCCCAGCGGCAAGTCGCAGGAGCGCAATCTGCTCAACGACGAGACGCTGCGCCACAACCAGGAGTGCATAAAGCAGCAGGTGGCTAAGTTTCTCGACTTCGACTCCGAGGAAGCCAATGTTGCCGAGATGGTAAACAACTACGACTGGATGCGCGACTTCACTTTCCTCGACTTCGCACGCGAGGTGGGTAAGCACATCACCGTTAACTATATGATGGCAAAGGACTCGGTACAGCAGCGCCTCAACGGCACGGCGCGCGACGGTCTGTCGTTCACCGAGTTCACCTATCAGTTGCTGCAAGGCTACGACTTCCTGTATCTCTATCAGCACAAGGGCGTGAAGTTGCAACTTGGCGGCAACGACCAGTGGGGCAACATCACGACAGGCACTGAACTCATCCGACGCACGCTGGGCTACGAGAACGAGGCCTTTGCGCTGACCTGTCCGCTGATAACAAAGAGCGACGGCAAGAAGTTCGGCAAGACGGAGAGCGGCAATATCTGGCTCGACCCGAAGCGCACCACGCCCTACCGCTTCTATCAGTTCTGGCTCAACGTGAGCGACGACGATGCCGAGCGTTATATCAAGATCTTCACATCGCTCGACCGCGAGACCATCGAGGCTCTCACCGAGGAGCACAAGGCCGACCCGGGCCGCCGCGTGCTTCAGCGCCGGCTGGCAGAGGAGGTGACGGTGATGGTTCACTCGAAGGAGGCTCTCGACACAGCAATCGAGGCTTCCAACATACTCTTTGGCAAGGCCACGCGCGAAGCCCTTGAGCGCCTCGACGAGCAGACATTCCTCGACGTGTTCGACGGCGTTCCCCAGTTCACCATCGGCAGCGACCAGTTGGGCCAGCCTGCCATCGAACTGCTCACCGGTGCCGCTGCCGTGTTTGCCTCGAAGGGCGAAATGCGCAAGATGGTACAGGGCGGCGGTGTCAGCCTCAACAAGGAGAAACTCACCGATGCCCAGCGCACTATTGGCGCCGACGACCTCATCGACGGCAAGTATCTGCTGGCCCAGAAGGGCAAGAAGAACTACTTCCTGATTTGCGTGAAATAAACCGCTACGGCAAACTGCATGCGCAGATTTTAGTAAAATACTGTTTTAGAAGACCACTACTGTTTTCAGAAAAAAGCAACTGTTTTTATTTAAATAAAAACAGCGCAGACGAAAATTAAAACAGCGCTGGCAAAAATAAAAACAGCGCAGACGAAAATTAAAACAGCGCAGACGAAAATAAAAACAGCAATTACTAAAACCTGCGCATATTCGTTAGTTACAAGCCCATCTCTACACGATTCCAAAATGCACTACACGCTCAACTGCAACGGCCAACTGCTCAGCCTGGAGACGCCCAGGGTGATGGCAATACTCAATGTCACCCCCGACTCCTTCTATTCTGCCAGCCGCAGACAGTCGGAGGGCGACGTGCGCAAGCGCGTGAGCCAGATGCTGGCCGAAGGCGCCGACATCATCGATGTTGGCGCATGTTCCACGCGCCCCGGCGCCACAATGGCCACACAGCAGGAGGAGACCGAACGCCTGCGATGGGCACTGGCAGCGGTGCGCAGCGAAGCACCCGACGCAACGGTCAGCATAGACACGTTCAGAGCCGACGTGGCGCGCATGGCTGTGGAAGAGTATGGTGCAAACATCATCAACGACGCAGGCAGTCCGACCGACACCGACCTCTGCTTCTCAGCAATGGCGCGCATGGTGGCACGCCTGCGCGTACCTTATATCTACACCTCGCATAAGTCGAACGTCAGCGACATTCTGACAGACTGCGCCCGTGCCGTGGAAGAACTGCGCTCGCTCGGACAGCACGACATAATAGTCGACCCGGGATTCGGATTTGGCAAGACGCTCGACGAGAACCACGTACTGATGGACAATCTCGACAGGATGCGGGTGCTGCAACTGCCCGTGCTGGTAGGCATATCGCGCAAGTCGATGATTACCAAACTGCTCGGCATCACCACAGAGCAGGCCCTCAACGCCACGACATGCCTTAACACCGTGGCACTGCTGAAAGGTGCCGACATACTGCGCGTCCACGACGTGCCAGAGGCCGTGCAGTGCATCAGGCTCGTCAACCACTGTAAAAACACTTGAAGTTACATAATTTATGTTTATCGACTTCGGAATAAAAGACATTGTAGACATAGTGCTCGTAGCGCTGATGCTCTACTACATCTACCGGCTCATGAAAGAGTCGCGCTCGCTGAATGTATTCATCGGCATTATGATATTCGTAGTGCTGTGGTTGCTGGTGTCGCAGGTGCTTGAGATGAAACTGCTCGGGAGCATCATGGACAAACTGGTCAGCGTGGGAGTGATAGCACTCATCATTCTCTTCCAGGAAGACATTCGCAAGTTTCTATTCAATCTTGGAGCGCATCAGCGCATACGCGCCTTCACCCGTCTTTTCGGAAATGGCGGCGACGCGCGCAGCGACAGCGACGCACTCAAGGCCATCATCATGCCCATAGTGATGGCCTGCCTGAACATGAGCAAGCGCAAGGTGGGTGCACTGATAGTGATAGAACGCACCATGCCACTCGACAATGTTGTAGAGACAGGCTCCATGCTCGATGCCAATATCAACCAGCAACTGATAGAGAACATCTTCTTCAAGAACTCGCCCCTACACGACGGCGCCATGGTGATAGCCAATCACCGCATCAAGGCCGCCGGATGCATCCTGCCCGTCAGCCACGACCTCGAGATTCCCAAGGAACTCGGACTGCGCCATCGCGCCGCTCTCGGCATTTCCCAGGAGTCAGACTGCATTGCCGTGGTGGTGAGCGAGGAAAACGGCGGCATCACAATAGCCATGGCAGGCCAGTTGCTGCTACATCTTACAGCCGAGAAACTGGAAAGCGTGCTCACTCAGGAACTGAAAAAAACAGAGAGGTAAACAGCATTTCACACATGCGAGAAGTTAAAAAAAGAGAAAGGCCGTGCTTTTCTCTTTTTTTTGCTCGTCGCTATGCTTCAAAATATTTAACTTTGCACGAGAGCATTTTATATACACTAACATAAAATACAAGACAAACTATGGATCTATTAAGTCAAATTGTAGCACGCGCCAAAGCCAACAAGCAGCGCATAGTGCTTCCAGAGGCAGAAGAGGAACGTACTCTCTGCGCAGCCGACCGCGTACTGGCCGACGACATTGCCAACATCATTCTCATCGGCAACCCTGAAAAGGTGCACGCCTTGGCCAAGGAGAAAGGCCTGCAGCACATCGACAAGGCTACGCTCATCGACCCCGAGAACTACGAGCGCAGCGAGGAGATGGCTGCACTGCTGGCAGAACTCCGCAAGAAGAAGGGCATGACCATCGAGCAGGCTCGCGAACTGGTGAAGAATCCTCTCTACCTCGGCTGCATGATAATAAAGACCGAAGGCGCCGACGGACAAATCAGCGGAGCCCTCTCCACCACCGGCGACACTCTGCGTCCGGCACTGCAGATCATCAAGTGCGCCCCTGGCATCACCTGCGTCAGCGGAGGCATGCTGCTCATCACCAAGCAGCCACAGTATGGCGAGAATGGAGTGCTCGTGGTAGGCGACGTGGCTGTGACACCTATGCCTAATGCCGACGAACTGGCTCAGATTGCCGTATGCACAGCACAGACAGCACGCTCGGTGGCTGGCTTTGCCGACCCACGCGTGGCAATGCTCAGTTTCTCTACCAAAGGCTCCGCAAAGCATGAGGTCGTAGACAAGGTGGTAGAGGCTACTGCAAAGGCTCGCGAACTCGACCCGTCGCTCAAGATAGACGGCGAACTGCAGGCCGATGCCGCTCTCGTGCCATCCGTAGGCAAGAAGAAGGCTCCGGGCTCAGCCATTGCCGGCGAAGCCAACGTCCTCGTATTCCCCAACCTCGAAGTGGGCAACATCGGCTACAAACTGGTGCAGCGCCTCGGCGACGCCATCGCCATCGGTCCTATCCTGCAGGGTATAGCACGCCCAGTGAACGACCTCTCGCGCGGCTGTTCTGTAGACGACATCTACTACATGGTGGCTATCACGGCCTGCCAGGCTATGGATGCAAAGAAGTAGGGAACGGAAAGATTATTAAAAACTGAAAATTAAAGATTAGAAATTAAAATGAAAATACTTGTTCTAAACTGCGGTTCGTCGTCTATCAAGTACGCCCTGTACAACATGGACGACAAGAGCGTAATGACCAGCGGAGGCGCAGAGCGCGTAGGACTGGACGGCGCTTTCGTGAAAGTGAAACTTGCCAACGGCGAGAAGCGCCAGATAATGCACGACATCCCTGAGCACACCGAGGGTGTGAAATTCATCTTCTCGCTGCTCACCGATCCGGAGATAGGTGTCATCAAGTCGCTCGACGAGATTGACGCCGTGGGCCATCGCATGGTGCATGGCGGAGAGAAGTTCAACAAGTCTGTACTGCTCACCGACGAAGTGCTCAGCGCCTTCGAGGCTGTCAGCGACCTGGCTCCTCTGCACAACCCAGCCAACCTCAAGGGTGTCAATGCCGTGAAAGAACTGATGCCCGGACTGCCACAAGTCGGCGTGTTCGACACCGCATTCCATCAGACAATGCCAGCCAAGGCCTACATGTATGCCATTCCATACGAACTTTACGAGAAGTATGGCATACGTCGCTACGGCTTCCACGGCACATCCCACCGCTACGTCAGTGCACGCGCACTGGAATTTCTCGGCATGAAGCCCGAAGGCACCAAGGTTATAACCTGCCATGTCGGCAATGGCGGCTCTATCGCTGCCGTTGTAGACGGCAAGTGTGTTGACACTTCCATGGGACTCACTCCGCTCGAAGGTCTCGTCATGGGTACTCGCTCCGGCGACATCGACGGCGGCGCTGTGACATTCATCGAAAAGAAACTCGGACTGGATGCCGACGGTATGTCAAACCTGCTGAACAAGAAGAGCGGTGTGGCTGGCATCACTGGCGGTTCGAGCGACATGCGCGACGTGGAGAATGCCGCAAAGGCCGGCGACAAGCGCGCCATCCTGGCCCAGGAGATGTACTTCTACCGCATCAAGAAATATATCGGTGCCTATGCTGCAGCCATGGGCGGCGTTGATGTCATTGTCTTCACTGCCGGAGTGGGCGAAAATCAGGTGTCGATGCGTGCTGCCGTATGCGAAGGACTGGAGTTCCTTGGCGTAAAGTTCGACGCTGCCAAGAACAACGTTCGCGGCGAGGAAGCCATCATCTCTGCCGACGACTCTAGCGTGAAAGTGGTAGTCATTCCTACCGACGAGGAACTGATGATAGCCACCGACACCATGAATTTGCTGTAAAACATTTTAGTCATACAAACATAACCTATGGCAAAAAAAGAAGAAACTGCCGCCATCAGCCCACAAGAGGAGAAGATGAAGGCTCTGCAGGCTGCCATGTCGAAGATAGAGAAAGACTACGGCAAGGGTAGCATTATGAAACTCGGCGACGACAAGGTAGAGCATGTGGATATTATCCCCACTGGTTCTATAGCCCTCAATGCCGCCCTTGGCGTTGGCGGATATCCGCGAGGCCGCATCATCGAAATCTACGGGCCTGAGTCGAGCGGCAAGACGACACTGGCTATCCACGCCATTGCCGAAGCACAGAAAGCCGGCGGCATTGCTGCATTCATCGATGCCGAACATGCCTTCGACCGCTTCTATGCTGAGAAACTGGGCGTCGACACCGACAATCTTTACATCTCACAGCCCGACAACGGCGAGCAGGCTCTGGAGATTGCCGACCAACTCATACGCTCGGCTGCCGTGGACATACTTGTGGTCGACTCTGTGGCGGCTCTCACTCCAAAGAAGGAGATAGAGGGCGACATGGGCGACTCTGCCGTGGGGCTGCACGCACGCCTGATGAGCCAGGCCCTGCGCAAACTGACCGCCACGATATCCAAGACCAACACCACATGCATCTTTATCAACCAACTGCGTGAGAAGATCGGCATCATGTTTGGCAATCCCGAGACTACCACAGGCGGCAACGCCCTGAAGTTCTATGCCTCGGTGCGCCTTGACATCCGCAAGATACAGACGCTGAAAGATGGCGACCAGCCCATCGGCAACCAGGTGCGCGTGAAGGTGGTCAAGAACAAGGTGGCTCCGCCTTTCCGCAAGGCTGAGTTCGAGATAATGTTCGGCGAAGGTATCTCCAAAATTGGCGAGATTGTCGACCTTGGCGTAGCCTACGACATCATCAAGAAGAGTGGCTCATGGTTCTCCTATGGAGAGTCGAAACTGGCCCAGGGACGCGAGGCAACGAAGCAACTGCTGGCAGACAATCCCGAACTGTGCGAGGAACTGGAGGCTAAAATCATGGCAGTTATCTCAGATAAGCAGGAATAAGGAAAAACACCTTTTTCGCAATAACGGAACGTCGATACACCGTTATAACGAAAAGCAATAAAAACCCCGGCGCATCAAATGATGCGCCGGGATTTTTATTTATCTCCGTCTCAAAGAACGCGCTACTTACGCGTGGTGCGGGTTCCTATGACAGTGCCGTTCTTGCCAAACTGCACGATAAGCCAACTCTTGGTGCGCTCGTAGAGCCAGTCGTAGCGGCCGTTGACATCCTCTGCCGTTTTGTCAGGTGTTCCGACAGCCATCTCAACTTCTTCCTCTGTCATGCCGATACCGACACGGCCCTGGCGTATCATGGCACGCGTTGCCGACGACGTATTGCGCAGTTTTCCTTCGCCGAAACCGAAGAGATAGCCAAAGTAGTCTTCCTTCTGGCCGTCAATATCGCCGGTAACGCTCTTGTTGGTAAACGTCACATCTTTATAGTATATGCGTCCCGACCCTGTCTCGGCAAGCGTGAGGGTGACGTAATCGCTGTTGCGCACAGGCGCCAACTTGTCTATGCGGAACTCCATGAGCCGCGGCACATTGACAATGCGGTTTTTACCACTGCCCTTGCTCAGCATGCTTGTGGCATACTTCGTGTAGACAACCTTGCCAAGGTACTGAGCGTAGTCGTCCGACACCTTGGTATTTTCTGTCAGCGCTTCAAAGGCACCAAGGAATGTATGCTTCAAGTTATCAACGCCAAATTCATCGTCACGCATGCCACTGTTGGTCTTGCTCATTGCAACAATCTGGTAGAACTCCTTGCCAGTCTTGTCAGCCACGATAATCTTCACTGGGAAAGCACGCGTGCCCACACCTACAGCGACCACCTTGACTTCCTCGTTCTTTGGCATTGTCACCTCTTGGAAGCCGTCGCCTTCATATTCTGTGTCGACGCGGAAGTCGCTTGTACGCGTGACAAGCGTCTGGCCAAGAAGTTTCTCGCGCGCTATGTCGACATCGCCCAGATAAGCCAGCGTAGGAACGCCAAGTTTGCCGTAGCAGTAGTCGTCAAAACTTCCGTGAGGCAATTCAAAGTAATATTTTTTGCCATCGTCCTGACAGGTAAAATTCATACGTTCGCGGTTGTTGGCACCTACGGAATGGCTGTTGTAAATCATTATCTTGTAGCGCAGTCCACCGCTGCTGACTTCCTTACCCGTGGTTTCGTCGCGGAAAGTATTAACCAGCAGATCGTACTTCTCTGGAATGACCATGAATTTCATGCCGTCCTTCCAGTCGCAAAGGCTGTAGAAGCGGAAATTCCTGCTGACAAAGTCCAGATTTTCTTCATCCTCCTCAGCAGCAACGGCGATAGACTTCTTTTCTGTCTTGACCTCGGTCTTCTTGACTCCCTTGGTCTTGACGATATACGAACTGGCATCCTGCTGAGCCCAGATACTGGCAGCAACGAATGTCATAACCATTATTAGAGCAATTCTCTTCATGCGTTTTTCTGTTGTTATGGTATATTTTCGATTGCAAAGATAGAAATATTTTTTTTATCGTGTGACAAAATGTCATTTTATTATTCAAATTTTTACTTTTTGGCATACGCTTTGCTACTTCGTAAGTGACGCACCATGGAAATGTCCAGCGTCGACAGAACAAATTATTCAGAAACAGAAACATTAAAAATTATAGAACTATGGGAAAAATTATTGGAATTGACTTAGGAACTACCAACAGTTGCGTTGCCGTATTCGAGGGCAACGAGCCAGTAGTAATCGCTAATAGCGAAGGAAAGCGCACCACCCCGTCGGTGGTAGGCTTCGTAGAAGGAGGCGAGCGCAAAATTGGCGACCCTGCCAAGCGCCAGGCCATAACCAACCCAAAGAAGACCGTTTATTCTATTAAGCGCTTCATGGGTGAGAACTGGCAGCAGACAGAAAAGGAAATCTCGCGCGTACCTTATTCAGTAGTTAACGAGGGTGGCTACCCACGCGTTGATATCGACGGCCGCAAATACACTCCGCAGGAAATCTCTGCAATGGTGCTTCAGAAGATGAAGAAGACCGCCGAGGACTATCTGGGACAGGAAGTGACCGATGCCGTTATCACGGTACCTGCCTACTTCTCCGACTCTCAGCGCCAGGCCACCAAGGAAGCAGGACAGATTGCCGGACTGAACGTGCGCCGTATCGTCAATGAGCCTACCGCTGCCGCTCTGGCATACGGTGTCGACAAGGCCAACAAAGACATGAAGATTGCAGTCTTCGACCTCGGCGGCGGTACATTCGATATCTCCATCCTGGAGTTTGGCGGCGGCGTCTTTGAAGTACTCTCCACAAATGGTGACACTCACCTTGGCGGCGACGACTTCGACCAGGTTATCATCGACTGGCTCGTCCAGGAGTTTAAGAACGACGAAGGTGCCGACCTCACTGCCGACCCGATGGCCATGCAGCGTCTGAAGGAAGCAGCCGAGAAGGCAAAGATAGAGTTGAGTTCTTCTACATCGACAGAAATCAACCTGCCATACATCATGCCTGTTGCAGGAGTGCCCAAGCACTTGGTGAAGACTCTGACACGTGCAAAATTCGAGCAGTTGGCTCACGGACTTATCCAGGCATGTCTCTCTCCATGTCAGAAAGCAATTTCCGATGCTAAACTGTCAACATCTGACATTGACGAGGTGATTCTCGTCGGAGGCTCAAGCCGTATTCCTGCCGTACAGGAACTCGTCAAGAACTACTTCGGCAAGGAGCCAAGCAAGGGCGTCAACCCTGACGAGGTTGTTGCAGTAGGTGCTTCCATCCAAGGCGCAATTCTTAACAAGGAAGGCGGCGTAGGCGACATCGTACTGCTCGACGTTACTCCTCTTACTCTCGGTATTGAGACCATGGGTGGCGTTATGACAAAACTCATCGAGGCCAACACCACCATCCCATGCAACAAGAGCGAGACCTTCTCAACCGCTACTGACAACCAGACCGAAGTTACCATCCATGTTCTTCAGGGCGAACGTCCGATGGCACGCGACAACAAGAGCATCGGTCAGTTTAACCTCACCGGCATTGCTCCCGCTCCACGCGGTGTTCCACAGATCGAAGTTACCTTCGACATCGATGCCAACGGTATCCTCAAGGTTAGCGCTAAGGACAAGGCCACTGGTAAGGAGCAGACTATCCGCATCGAGGCATCGTCAGGCCTCTCTCAGGACGAGATTAACCGCATGAAGGCAGAAGCCGAGCAGAACGCCGAAAACGACAAGAAGGAGCGCGAGCGCGTTGACAAGATGAACCAGGCCGACTCTATGATTTTCCAGACGGAGAACCAACTCAAGGAGATTGGCGACAAGATTCCTGCCGAGCACAAGCCAGCCATTGAGCAGGCTCTGCAGCAACTGAAGGATGCCCACAAGGCCGGCGACATCGCAGCCATCGACACCGCCATTACTGCCCTCAACACTGCATGGCAGACTGCCAGCACCAAGATGTATCAGGGCGCAGGTGCACAGGCTGGCGCACAGGGCACCGACCAGCAGCAAGGTCCATTCTACAACCAGCAGGCCGACAGCCAGCAGCAGGCTCCAAAGGATGACAACATCCAGGACGCTGACTTTGAGGAGGTGAAGTAAGGCTAGATAAGAAACAATAAGAAACTCACAAGAAAGTGGTGTAATCCAAGCGGTTACGCCACTTTTTGTTATTGTTAAACTTTGTTTTGGTTCTTGCTATTTTCGGATTTATAAAGGCTGTTATCGATTATGTACAGTCTGGCTATCGTAGTTTTCAGCTATCGTCAGGAGTGCGATGTTAGACGCTACATGAATGATTAGCCTGACAAGGACAAGGCAGCAGATGAAGTCAGCCGACAGCAAAGGAGGCTGACTTGTAATTGTTTATGCATTATTATTGTTTGTAACAATTAATATCCTATACGTTGGAGACCTTGTTTTGCAAGGCTTTTTGTTTTAGCATCCCCATATTTTACAGCATCTTGATAATACTCACGCGCTTTAGCTGTATTCGGAACAATAGTTCCATACCTGTTTCTAATAGCCCTATATCTGCCTTTTTCTATATAATATCCTAATTTGTATTTTGCCGATGCAAAAATTTCATCGGAAGGGTTGTTCTGAATACATTCCTTATAGCATTCAATGGCCTTGTCAATGTCTTTCTGTATTCCCAATTGACCTGTTTCAAATAGAGTGGCAAACCGATAATAAAGCCTAGACAAATAAGGCGAATAATAGCTTTGATATGGACTTGCCCACCATCCGTTATAACCAACAACCTCGCCATAATACTGAATAGCTTTCTTCTGATCTTTTACTAATCCAGTCGCACCAGTCCAAAGCATGTCAGCCATGAACATTGTGCCAAAAACTTGAGCTCTTTTATCTTTACTATTTCTCGCTTTACTGATACAATCTGTTGCCAATTTTATATTCGTTTTCACTCCTATGCCATAACGCAAGCAATGCCCAACAGCTGCCCATGCCTCATCATATCCATTCTCGGCCTGATTGACATAATTTGAGAAGCGATTACCATCCTCATTGTCGAGAACACCATACTTCGTTACAATTTCCTGCCGGTTTTTCTCTCTCTTCTCCGCTTCAGCCTTGGCTGCCTGAGCTTTAATTGCTTGTTCTTCTTTCTTCTCTATCTCAATCTCTTCTTTTGTTCTACCGTTGTAATACTGAACAGTTTGGCCGTTACGTTCTAATACTCCATCTTGGAGTGACAATCCAGAATTTGCAAAAACTTGAGCCTGCATTACATGCTGAAAGAAATCCGCTGATGTTGCACCTGTGCTCCCTAAATCGATAGTCCCTTTGTAAATGCCGTTATCCGAGTATTTTACTTCTGCATTATTCGTCTCACTATTAAAGACCACAACTGCGTCTGTGAATGATTTCCTAAAACTTACCACTTTCTTTTGTTTGACGTCATAAGTATATGTGTCTCCATTAGGGTAATCGCATCCTGTGCGAGTACCTATCCTCATAAACTTCATGCCATTGGGGTATGAAAAGACATCCATTATTCCTACAGACGTTAGTTTCCAGTCACCTCCTAATATAAAAGTTTCTGCCTGTGAATAACTCCCTTCTGTGCCTAGGATTGAAGTATCAAACATTCCTATCATATCAGTAATACTTGGATGATATGCAGGGCTGGAGTAATTCGAGACAAAAGGCTCTGCGGATAATTCGCATTTGTCATCAAATGGAGTTCTTTTTATTTCAAATGGGATTTGGGTCACAGAAATGGTTCTCATATTCCCGTCTTTAAATTTTCCTTCTGTCATTTTAAATGTTATAGAACTACCATCTTCGGATATTATGTATTCAACAGTACCTTTAAATGTGCAGCTATTAATCCATAATGGACCATTATGCTTGTCAAATGCAAGTTTTGCATCTGTAACAACGCCATTATTGAAAACACCCTCTATGACGTCCTTTCTTAGGTCTTTTTGTTGGTTGTATATTACTTCCAACTTTCCTTTGCCAGAAGGTCTTTTGTTTGCATCAACCTTTCCCGTGTAGGTGATGTGTTTAGTAAATGAGATATCCTCTCCACTTACAGACAAAGGCAATAATGCCAAGCATGCAATAAAAAATTTGAATTTGATCATACGACTTATTATTAACAATTAGAATGTTTCAGCATCTTAATAATGGTATCACTTTCTCTATTAAAAAATTTTCTTCCTGGATGGCTATTACTGCCAATTGTCCAAGTCACAATTGCCTTTGTGTTTGAGACTTTATGATGATATATGGCAAAGAATCTGTTTGCCGCCTTTTTATTATCATCACCACCTATGTGCTGAAAGTCAAATTGTTCCAACACGGGTATATGATTTTTGCCAATGAAATAGGCAAAATGAGCCTTTGACAGTTTTGTCGCTTTAATTATAATGTCTATAATTCGTTTCTTTACAATAGCCTTTAGTGGATCTTTTATCAGTATCTCTGTGTTTGACCAACTCTTGCTATGCCACGCACATAGTTCAATAGCAAAAGGCATGAGGCCGTCATCTATGGACTGCACATTGGCAGCCTTTGCAACATGATTTATCCAATTCTTCTTGGCTTGCCACCATTTATAACCACTATATTTCTCAATACCTGTTAATCCTCTCTTTGCTAGATTTTCCTCTGTCAAAAGATATGGAAAAGGTGTCATCACTTCACTGTAGTTCCTCTTTTTGACATAACTAATAAGGCTTTCTGAATTTTTAGGACAGTCAGCACAATCTTTGTAAATCATGGGATCGCGATAGTCTCCCCCTCCTGCGTTATAGTTCACAATAACAAATGAGCATTGCTTTGGATTGCCGATGTAAGGCTCTGGCAGAAAGTTGGGATTTACTAACTTGCCATAGTGTTGTTGCTCTGCGTCTATATTACCACAGAACCAATCTTGAATAACTTCATCCCAATATTCTATAAATGCTTCCATTTCATTTCAGTTATTGGCCAAATTAAACACAAAGAGTGTGAGCCTTCTCAACATTCTTAGTCTGAAGGTTCTGGAATACCCGTTGTATAAAGAATGAAAATCAGCTCACACCTGCAGGTATATATGTGAGCTGGCTCCATAGCGGAGCAAGCAGTATATATGCTACTGCAGGAGGAACAGCTTTCAGACTTCTTCCCATACAACGTTGAATTTTCCAGATTCTCAGACGGGTCAAAGCTTAATAGCTCTCCTCAATGTCGCCGTCCTTTGCAGAACGATGGTACAAAGATAGACAATTTTCTTGAAACTTGTTTCATTGTGAGCTGATTTTTTTACAATTCGAGGACAATATTAGTGCATTCTGAGGATTTCCTGCTGTTCCATTTCATTCCTTTTCAATATTTCTTCGTACTTTTGTACAGAAGTTACTACTTTTGCAAACAAATGCAACAGGATTATGACTCGTCAGCCTCTGGATACCTGACAGATTCCTTTGAGGGTATCTGCCAGACATTCACCGATGTAGAGATACTTAGCACGTCGGGGGTAAACGTTGTGGCCAAGGCAAAACGCTATGGACGCTGGTGGCTGCTGAAGGGACTGAACATACAGGTCGCCAATGAAACAGCCTATCAGCAGCGGCTCAGAAAGGAGTTGGAATTGCTGATGCTGTTGCAGCATCCCTATGTGGTAACAGTGGTAGGGCTGGAAAGTGTTGAGGGCATAGGCCATTGTATCGTCATGGAGTATGTGGAAGGCCCGACGCTGAAAGAATGGCTTCGGAACGGCCATACTCGAAAAGAACGCAGAAGAATCGCACGTCAGATAGCAGAAGCACTGGAATATATCCACTCGAAGGGCATTGTTCATCGTGACCTAAAGCCGGAGAACATCATCATCACGAGTACTGGTGACCATGTAAAGCTGATAGACTTCGGACTGTCTGATACTGACAGCCACGCTATCCTGAAGCAGCCGGCAGGTACGCTGAAATACATGTCGCCGGAACAGATGCAGGCGGCTGTGGCAGACGTAAGGAATGACCTGTATAGCCTGGGCGTTGTTTATAGCCAAATGAAGCTGGGGTACGACTTCCGCCACATAATAAATAGGTGTCAGAAGCCTATAGAAAAGCGATACCAGAATGTCTCTGTGCTGTTGGATGACATCAAGAGGCGAGACAGGATAAAATCAATGCTATTATGGGCGGCTCTTGCTTTGCTGATTCTTGTACTGGCGTTGGTGTTTCTTGCCCAGTCGGCCAAGGTGAGGGAGTTGTCGCAACAGACGGCCCATTATCAGCAAGTGCAGACGGGAATCCATGAAGCAGTGTCATCGTTGAATGACAGTTTGGAGCGTATAACCGCTTCTTATCAAGAATTATTGGACAGGCAACAGAATCAAGACAGAGAGCGTAAGAGAGTGGACGATGCCATCAAAGAGGGGAAGGCCGTTGTCGATAGAGCATACAGAGCCACTGGCGTTCTACAGCATCTCGATACCCTAAGGGATTTTAAACACCTGAATATGGATATCTTTAACAGGATTCATGAGGGAGGCTCTGCCAGCAATCAGTACCTTGGCAGAATTCGGGGGGAATACTCTGAAAACGAAATGGCAGAAATCACAAACGCCCTTGTAGTCTACGAGGGTAACCAGATGAAAAGAATAATGTCTCGTTACAATGAATTGAAGGAAGCTCATGATAAAGCGATTATGCAAGGATATTGAGACCGCACTCAACCAGCGGATGCAGACACCGAAAGAATTTGAGTATCTCAGGGAACGCATCTATGCACGACTGCACATCCTCGTGAGTCGTACTACGCTGATGCGGATATGGGGATATTTGGATGAAGGTGTTACGCCAAGAGCCAGTACACTTGACATATTGGCAGAGTTCTTGGGTTATCAAGGATGGGAGGAATACCAACAGAATGCATTGTTGCCCAAGGAACAGCAGAGCAGCCCAGTCCTGAACAGACGCTTGAGCGTAGCAAAATCATTGGCTCGTGGAGATTGTCTTCGGCTTACATGGCAGCCTGACAGGGTGTGCGACATTGAGTATATGGGCGATATGACGTTTAGGGTTATCTCTTCCTGTAACACTCGTCTCCGTGTGGGCGATACTTTCCAATGCAGCCTGATAATAGAGGGAGAACCTTTATACCTTGATAATCTCAAGCAGGATGATGCCCCCGCTATAGCCTATGTCTGTGGAAAGAAATCGGGCGTGATGTATGAGTTTTGTTTGTCTAAATAGCCAAAGTTTTGCGCGTGACACAGGGACAGGCCGCTGACATCGATTGGGCAATAGAACAAGGAACAGAAACGTTATAGATATATGACAAAGATGAAACCAAGAGAGAGCCAGAATGTTGAGTATAAGAACAGCTGGCACGACAAATATCTGGAGTGGATTTGCGGCTTCGCGAATGCGCAGGGAGCGGTGATGTACTTTGGTGTGAACGACAACCATGAGGTGATTGGGCTGGA
>FLNZ01005223.1_pt1 | contig 48890 bp, 33 predicted proteins | sample 1140391 | NCBI WGS metagenome assembly FLNZ01 (sample SAMEA3878171, study PRJEB12797) | bioreactor metagenome | biome: Moose rumen | place: Sweden | collected 2011-10 | reverse complement strand
GTTGTCCAAGGCGGATTCGAACCACCACAAACAGAACCAAAACCTGTTGTGCTACCATTACACCATTGGACAGCAATGCTCTGTAAGCGACTGCAAAGGTAGGCAAATTTTAAGTTACGACCAAATTTTTCGCTATTTTATGTTGTGCGATTTAGATTTACGCTTCTCTGTTTTTGTCACAGCGTTGTTTTTAAAAAAAACACTGCTTTTACGAAAATAAAAACAGCGCTGGCAAAAATTAAAACAGTGTTTTTAAAAATTAAAACAGCAGTGGCGAAAACTGCGGCATCCCCACAGCATTTATTACTCTTTCATGGAGTTGCGCGCCATGCCTGTTACTATGTCAATAAAATCCTTTGTCGGCTCAATCATGGGAATGGTTACTTATCTAATATCCAAAATATTGAACAGGAAAAAAGTAATCGGAAGGGCCGCACGGCCCTCCCGATTATACAGAGGTGTAATATTTTCAGATTACTTAACAATAATCTTTTTGCCGTTCTTGATGACCAAGCCCTTGGCGTCAGCACCGAGGCGCTGACCGGTGAGACTGTAGATCTTGCCCTCGGCAGCATCAGCAGCCTTTATGCTTTCAATGCCATTAGTCTGCTTGGTGAGGGTAGAACCTGCGCCATAGACGTAGAGACCGTAGATACGGTCGGTGTATGTAGCGTTGACGACCAGATTGTTAACCAGAGTATAGGTCTCTGTAGCGCTGTCATACTTAATCTTCAAGTCGTCAACAGCAGCAGTTGTTGCATCGTATCCAATGAGGAAGAGCAGATAACGGTCGTGGTATGAGCCGAGATAAGCGCCGCGTGGGAAGGTGTAGACGTCGTCGGCACCCTTAATACCACGTATCCACAGTTCGTCAGTTGCGCTGACAACTCCCTGGATATAGAGGTCGTTGCCGTCAGCCACCACGTTCAGAGTGCCTGAGTAGTCGGCATTGTTGCGTGTGCCCTTGAAGTCGTAGACAGCAGCAGTCTGCGATGTTGGAGCCTCTACGGTGTATGGATAGGTCACGTCGTACCATACGATTTCTGACTCGTGGCTCTCGCCGCCGCCCTTGTAGATGCTCTGCACACCAATCTGGCTCCAGCCAGAGATGTCCATGTTGAGGTAGATGACATCGGTGTAGATGTCGTAGCCGTCTTCAGTGTCCTGATAGCCGTAAGGTATCTCGGTAAGGTCGCTCGTTAGGTTCTGGTAGTTTTCGGTAGTGAGCGTAACATCGTGCTGAGTACCAAGATCGTCCTTGTAGAGCAGTTTATACGACAACTTGTCGGAAAGAAGGCCGTCGCCGTCGGTGTCAACAGTGTTGATGGTGAAGTCAATATAGTTGCCATACACCGTGTAGTGCAAGTTGCCAATCTCTGGTGCGGCAGGAGTGGCTGCCTTCTCCACAATCTTAGTGATGGTAACACCGCTATAACTCTCAAACAGTGAGCGGCTGATCTGGTCTTTGTAGATATTTATACCAAGATTAACGCTTGCAGGACCAGTGATGACACCTGCTGTTGCATCGTACGTGCAGACGTAGTGTGTGGTTGCATCATTGGCATAGCCGACGAAGTAGAGAGTGTAGGCATTGTAGTCGCCGAGTTGCTGGCCTGTGCGGAATGTGATGACATTGTCAGCCACAGTTCCCTTAACCCATGCATTGGGCAGAACTTCAGAGAGGCCCTGCACGTACACTTCGTTGCCGCTGAAGCCAACCTTCACCGTGCGGGCTACAGATGCATCCGCGCCTTCATCGGCAAAGACATCGGTGCCTTTGAATGTGTACTCTTCTGTAACAAGGTTGGCAGGAGGAGTCACTACCTCATCTACCTCGCCCTTACCAGAGATTGTAGAGCCAGCGTGGAAGTGAGAGTAGTAGTACGAACGGTCGGTATATCTTGCGTTAGCGACGAAGCAGTTCAGGAATACATAGTTTCCGCTGGCCGCGTCATACTTCAGTTGAGGATCTTCTACCTCACCAGTCTCGTCGTTATAGCCGATCAGGAAGATGCGGTAGGAACTTGTGGCACCAAGATCCTGAGCAGATGGGAAGGTGTAGACACCATCGGTGTCCTTTGTACCCTTTACCCAGGAGTCTGACAGGCCGGCGTCCTTACCAAAGCCCTGAATATAGAGGTCGTCGCCGTCTACAGCAACGTTCAACGTCGTAGAGAAATCTTCTTTTTCGCTTCCCTCTGTGCCAATGAAGTCATTGGAGGTAACGCTCAGGCCTTCGGGCAGTGTGGTTGTAGTTGGTCTCTTAATGGTGTACCATACGATTTCTGACTCGTGGCTCTCGCCGCCGCCCTTGTAGATGCTCTGCACACCGATAGTTTCCCATGTAGAGTGGTCCATCTTAAGAGCGACAACGCCGTTAGCAAAGTCGGTATCATCAGTGACGACAGGAATCTCTTCGATGTCAGCATCCAGAGATGTGTACAACTCCTTGCTGAAGGTCAGAGGCACGTTGGTATTGGTCTCGTCCTTGATATACAACTTGTAGTACAACTTGCTGACAAGCATTCCGTTGCCTTCGGTGTCAACCACGCTGATGTTAACCTCTATCTTGTCGCCCTTAGGATTGAACTGCATGTTGCCAAACGATGGGTTGGCAGGCACACCAGGTGCCTCCTTTATCTTAGAAATGACAACGTTCTTCTCTGCAGCGAAGTTACCACCGCTGGTTGATGTTTCACCATAAAGGAAAATAGCATATTCTGTGGTCAACTTCTCGGCAGCCTCGTCATAGGTGAAGACTACGTCGCCATCGCCAAAACTTTCGCCATTCAAACCGCGTATGTATAAATCGTAACTGCCGTATTTTCCGTAGTACTGGTAGCCGGGGAATGTTATGGTGTTGCCAGACTTAGTACCCTTAACCCAAGCCTCGGGCAGGTAGTCGCACAATCCCTGGATGTAAACATCGTCACCATAGAAGCCAACCTTGACTACTTTGGATACTTCTGTGTCGTGCCAGTAGTCTAAGCCAGAGTACGACCAGTCTTCAGCAACCAAATCGCTTGGTGCCTCTACGGGCAGAGCGGTGTCTTCGTCAACAGGCGAGATAGTTACTGCTGTTTTCCAGTAGGCCGTTAAACCGGTAGTGCCGTCATCCGGTAGTACGTAGTATTCTGCTGTAAGGGCAGGGAAGGTAAACGTGTCCTCTTCGGGATTGTAGGTTGCAGTAACGTCGACAGGGCCGTCTGCAGAGTATGCTCCGAAGATTATCTCGGCGTCGACACCGCTGAACGAATAGATGCCGAAAGACTGACCTGCGCTGAAGACAACTGTATTGTCGTCAGTGAAAGTTCCTTTTACGAATGCATCTGGTAAGAAGTAACTCAAGCCAGAGATGTAAACATCGTCGCCATCATAGGCAACCTTTGCGAGAGTCTCGGTTTCGCCACCGCGACTTGATGTGCCCTTAAGGATGTAATAAGTAGACTCTACACCTGAAGGCAGAGAAACTGCAGCAATACGGTTAACCGTATTCTTTGCTGTTGTCTGCGACGACTTGGCCTTCTGTGCGAAGGTGGCGTCTGGCAGTACTTGACTCCTCATCTGTGTGCGCGTCAAATCAGTGACAAGAGTCGACTGCGTTGTGTTGAGCACTCTTGCATGATTAGACTTCTGCGCAAAGGACACTGCTGACAGCAATAGTGCCAGCGTGAAAAGAGTAAAAGTCTTAATTCTCATAGTGAAACATTTTGTGAATAAAAATAAAAAAAACAAATATCTATGTGTCTCGTTATCTCGTTATTGTAAGCGCTTTATTGCCGCTGACAGCATTAAGCGTTACACGCTTGGGATTGAAATAACTATCGGGAGTCATGTTGTAAGTGCCGTTGAGAGCCAGTGCAAATTGGAGTGCGGCATCTATCACGTTCTGCTTGCGCCCACGCATATTGTTGTCCATGATGGCTTCTTCGTCAGTGGTGTATGTCACTTGAGATGAAGCAGGCATCGAGCGCTTGATGGCAATACCGCCCATTGCGCGCGATGTCTTACGCGTGTTGGTGTACCACTCCACAACCAATCCGGTGACGTTGTTGGCGTTTGTGGTGCGGCCGATGCCTATGCGTGCCAGCGAGTTGTTGCGGTTGGCGGCTGTCAGAGCAGCATCTATGGCGCGGCATAGTGCTTTCAGGTCGTCGGTAAGCGAGAGAGTGTCGATGGTCCAGATGTCAGGGGTTTCGCTAAACTGCTTATCCCAAATGGCAGAAATCTTAACAGTTCCGTCGGAACTCAGCAGGCATGTGCTGTCGGCTGCTACGGTAAACTCCTGGAAGGTATAGCCCGATGGCGTGTTGTTGCCGAAACTTGTCTCGCGCTCAAAGCGTATGCCCGTAGGCGTGAAGAGGCTGGCCAGCGAGTCATTTTTCAGAGGGTCGTCAAGGCGCTCGGAATAGCGAACACGGCCATTGCGCAGTCCAGTAAGGTAGAGAGTGTCGGTGCCGGCGGTAATATAATAAGAGGTGATGGTGGTGTTAGTGAGATCGTTGCGCGTCTTGTCGCAGGCGGCGATATAGTCTTCCCATTCGCGGTCGCAGGGCACGAGGCGCACCTGTGCTCCGTAGCGCTCGCCGCGAAGTATCACCTCGTTGGCATTGTAGGACATCACGACGAAGTTGTTGTCGCCAGCCATGCCAGCGCCGTCCTTGCTCAGAGTACCTGGGGCAAGCCATGGACTGACAGGATCGACAAACGGGGAGAGCACGTCGTTCCATGTGTTGAAAGCCAGCACTGGGCCGTCCTCAAGCAGCAGACTGTAGACGCTCTCATACTCGGTGTACTTGCCTGCATTGCCGTCGCGCAGCATGCGGTGGTTGCCGGCAAGCGTCACTTTCTGGTTCTTGTCGAACGCGGCAAATAGGTTGAAGCCCTCGAAGTGGGCCACACTGGTGCCGCAGTAATACTGCATAACCCATCCGTTGGAGGGGGCAGACAGTATGGTCTGTATCTGGTCGTTGGCATGCTCTATGCGCAGCGAGGCAGACTCGGTAAAGTAGTCGTCGTCCTCGAAACTGCAGCCCGTGAAGGTCAGCGATGCTGCCGCCAGCATCATGCAAAGTGCTATGTATTTCTTTCCAGTCTTCATAATTCTTTCTAAAAGTCTAAACTAATCTGTCAACTGTCAACTCTCAACTGTCAACTATTTAAGTTTGTAGATTTCTACCTCATCGGAGTGGAGGTAGGTGTTGATGTTGTCCTGACGCTCGCGTACCTCCTTGCGAAGTTCAAAGACGTGAAGTCCCCAGCGGTCGGTGTACCACTCGGTAGCGATGTCTATCTTCTTCAGAATGGCGTTGATGCCTGCCACAGAGTCGTCGCTGCTGATGGAAACCCACGGCAGGAATTCGTTGCGGAACGAATGGAACTGCTTAGGATTGCTGTAGCGATAGACAGCGACGTAGGCAGTCTTTGCTACGTTTACTGTCTGTTCTGAACTGCGGAAACGGTCGAGCACGTAGCGTCCTGTCGGATCGTAGGTGCCTTCTATCTCGTTATACTTTGACTCCTCGTAGATGGTGAAGTTGTTCCAGTGAGCATCAGCCTTGTCGGGGTCGATGCCGAGAGAGTCCACAAGAGTGAGAATCTGCTCCTTGTCGCCGGCACGTACACCAGGCAGACTGGCATTGATGATGCGGCTCATCCAGCGGCTGTCGGTGTCGGTGATGATACCCGACAGAGTTTCGACAAAGTCCTCGTAGGTAGCGCTGGAAGCGTAGTGAGTTACGTAGCCCAACTGGTGGGTTGTGGTAGAGTCGCGTTCCTGCCAGTTGATTGGGTCGTAGGAACCAGAGGTAACCTGTCCGTAGGTGACAGGATAGGATTTTGTCTGGTGGAGAATGTGCGAGAACTCATGGTGCATGGTGTGGAAGATACGCTCGTTGAGCACTTCGACATCGTCGCCGCTGTAATTCACGGTCTCCGACCACGGCTTTATCTCGTTAACATTGTAGAGCGTGATCTTTACACCGCCGGCAGCAGTGCCGAGAACCTCCGTGCCTGTGGTAGGACTGTAACCGGTAGAGCCAATGAAGTGGAACATTCGCGGGCCGTAGCGTTTCATAAAGTCGTCGCCTGCATACTTTGTGTAAACATCGTAAAACAGATAGCGAATGAAGTGTGCCAGCAACTGCGAACGGTTGTAGTCGGCAGGGGTTAACTGGAAGTTCATGTCGCTTGCTGTGAAATTGAAGCGATACTGCACTTCCACGTTATAGGGAACGAGGAAGTTGTCGTAGAGCCACTGGTCGAAGTCTGCTGTAGCAAGGCTCTTGTCGACGGCAGGTGTTGTGGTGTCGAAGATAGACTCTGTGAAGTCGTCTTCGCTGCGACATGAGGAGTAGGTCAGCACCATTGCTGCCATGCTCAAAAGGGCTAATATTTTTCTCATAACGTGTGTGCTTATTGGATGGGTGCTACCAAAGGACGTACCGACAGTTCGTCACCGTCAGTCTGGTTGATAGGAGTGCGGTCGCTCGACGGATAACCGGCGTCGATGGCGTTGTAAGGAATCTGTACCACGCGGCGTGGGTCGTTCCACTCCAGGTAGTCGTGGGTGACTTCATAATCCTGCGGACCGCGGTATGCATGGTGGACAGTGATGCCGTAGCGCTTGATGTCAAACCAACGCAGTCCCTCGAAATGAGTTTCGATGCGGCGGAAATGCAGGATGCAGTCGAGCACGTGGCGGTCGGCTCCCGTCAGCAGACGGAATTCGCTGCTCATCTCCTGCGGATGGATGTCGTTAACCCATATGTTGTTGCTCGGAGTGCCTGCGTACTTACGGTCGATGCCTTCCTGGGTAAGGTCATTGCTGATTTGCTTTGACTTAGTCCAGAAGTCAAGATCCTGAATGGCTCCGGCGCGATCGCCAAGATACAGTTTTGCCTCGGCACGGCAGAGCAGGGTCTCCTCAGCGGTGAGCGGCTGATATATAATATGTACATAGCCGATGCCGGCAATCTTGTCGGTATACTCAAAATACTCGTAGACGCGGAAGAGCCACGAACCGTATTCTGAACCGGCGCCCCAGCGGTAAATCTTACCGTCGAAGGCTGGCAGACGGCTGCTCCAGTTCGGGCCACCGCCTTCGTAGATGATGTCCTTAGTGGATGGAACGGAGAGTTTTGGGTCGGAATTGGTCAGTCCGCTGTTTATAGCATAACGGCAGGCTGAAAGCATGCGGTCCTGCAGCGAATATGTTGTGAGCAGAAGGTAATTGCATGCTGCTGTCTCGTCATTGTAGGCATTGAGCAGAGTGCTGATGGTATTGGCACTCATCGAGGCCCACTTGCGCAATGACGTGGCAGGATTGGTGCCAAGTGCTGCGTTGGCGTAATTAAGGCATTTCTCGTAGTCGCGCTTAAAGAGATAGAAGCGTGCAGCAAAGGCGTAGGCGGCATTGCGGTTGAAATGGTAGGCAGGAACCTTGTATTTCGAGTCGTCAATGTAGTCGATACCTTCCAGAAGGTCTTGCTCAATGAGGCGGTACACTTCAGCAACCTTTTTGCGGTAGCGCGTATCGCTGTAGTCTATTTTCACGACGTCCTCGGTCTCTGTGACGTATGGAATACCCCAGTCGTTCATGCTCTGTACGTCGTCCTTGTATGCTTCGGCAAAGACGTTGACAAGCAGGAAGTGGAGGTAGGCGCGCAAAACGTGGGCCTCGCCCCAGGAATAGGAGAGGTTGGGATCGTGGGCTGGGTCAAGGCTCATTTCCCTCATTGCGGCGATGGCGTGGTTGGCCACGGCGATGCCCTTGTAGTTCTTGTCCCAGATCTCGAGTGGAGTGTCATCGGTGCCAGAACTGTAACTGGTGATGTCTTCCCATTTGTATGCTTCCTCGTGGAAGAGGTCGTAAGCGTCGTTGTGAGTGGCTGGAACCACCACGTTGTTGTCGACGAGATTGTCGCCCATGAGTTCGCAGATTACTGCCGGCACTGCGCTGGGATAGCCCGAGGTGAGGAGCAATGATACTTTCTCTGGTGTGTCTATGTCTATCAGTCGGGCGTCGGGGCTCTCGTCCAGTTTGTCACCGCATGCCGACAACAGCAGTGCTGCTGCCGTGAGGCTCACTGCACAGCGTGCAGCGGAGAGATTGTTGCGCAGGGTGGCTATAGCGTTTTGGAATATGCTCGTTTTCATGTCTCTTATCCTAAGAAAATTATGAATTATGCATTTGAGTTACGTATCTGCTTAGAAACCTAAGCGCAGTGTTGCGGTGAACTGCTTGGTGATAGGAGAAGCCACACCACCGGAATTGATAAACTCTGGGTCCTGGCCGTTAAGTTTCTTGTCGGCGTAGAGCAGGCAGAGGTTGGTGGCGGCAAGTTTGATTGAGGCACTGTTGAGCAGCCCTGTCTTTTGCATCAGTCCCTGTGGGAAAGCGTAGGTGAGTGCCAACTCTTTCAGACGCACGAAATCGCCCTTGGCAATGCGTGCCGTAGAATAGTTGTATACGTTGTAGGCTGTGCGCATGGTCGTTGAGCCGTAGCGGTCAACCTGGCTGAGCGAAGCAATGGTCGGTACGTTGGTGACATATTCGTCGCCAGCCTGCATCCAGCGGTTCTTGAATTCGCGCGGAAGTGCGGAGAGATCGCTGTAGCCCGACGAGAAGACGGGGTCGAGGCGTACGACGTTGCCACCGCTGTAGGTGATGAACACATCAAGGCTGAGACGTCCGAGTTTGTTGCTTGTGTAAGTGAAAGTATTGCTCAGCGAGCCGTACCATGTCGGATCGGTAGGTCCTTCGTAGACGAGGAAGTTCTCCAGGTTCTTTGTCTCCTGAATGTTAACGTCGCCGATTGTCGGCACGCCGTTTTCGTTGATCACCATAGGCAATCCCTCATTGTTCAGACCTGCAAACTGGTAACTCCAGATGGTGCGTACGGGATATCCCTCGAGCGTCGGTATCATGTAGGGGTTGTTGGAGTGCTGGCCTACAACGAGATAGTATGCGTTGCAGGAGTTCTCCAGATTGGTAACCTCGTTCTTGGCGAGCGAATAGATGAGGTCGGTAGTCCACTTGAACTTGCGGCTGGCAATATTCACTGTCGAGATACCGAGTTCCACGCCGTGCGATTTCATGTCGGCGAGGTTGGCATATTTCTCTGTCTGTCCGCCGGAGCCCTGAGTGTAGACAAGACCGATAAGGTCGTAGTTGTTACGCCAGTAGGTGTCGAAGGTAAGGGCAATGCGGTCGTTGAGGAATGCCATGTCGAAACCAATGTTCCATTCGTGCTTTTTCTCGAAGGTAAGTTCGGTGTTGGCAAGTTGGTCGATGTATATTTCCGACTCAGCAGCCGATGTGAAGGGACGCCATGTGTTTCTGGTCATGTAGATGACCGAGGCATTGTTGACCCACGATGGGCCGGCGTCGGCAGTAAGCGAGTAACTGCCGCGCAGTTTCAACTGCGAGAGCCAACTCTGTGCAGACTTCATGAAAGGCTCGTTGATAATATCGTATGCAAGCGACACGTTCCAGGTGGGGAGCCAGCGGCTCGACTGAATCTTGCCGAAGCGGTTGGTACCTTCGTAGCGGAAAGTGCCGTTGACGGTGTAGCGCTTGTCATAACTGTATACCAACTGGCCATAGTATGCCAGAGTGTTGGTGCGTGTGTAGTACTCGCTGAAATAGTCGGTGTTCTCTTCGTTGCGCTGCTTCAGCCAGAGGTATGGAGTGTAGACGATGCCACCCATTGAGTACTGGTATCCCCAGCCAGTCCACGACGTCGGCGTACGCTTCACGGAAGAATACTCCGTACCCACCATGGCATTCAGCGTGTGCTTTTCCTTGTAGACATCACGGTAGTCGGCCATGAAGCGGAACGTGTTGGAACGCATGTTGTCGTCGTTCTGGTATTTTATACCTCCCTGCGGAAGGATAGACTCAGGCAGGGCTGTCTCGTTGTCGGGGTCGGTGTAGAGCAGCGGGTTGTTGTCGCGGATGGTAGAGTTGTCGTCGGTAGCGTCGACACCAGCGCGATAGGCGTTGGCCTGGTTGGAGTTGTCCATCACGTTGTGCTGGCGGCGCGAATGGCTCATGCGCGTCGAAATCAGTCCGTTGAGCGTTACTGTCTTGATTGGTTTGTATTCCAATTCGGCACGATACATCAGTTCGTTGACATCGTATTCCATGTAGTTGTTCTCCAACTCATTGAAAATGTTGAAGCCAGTATAGAAACGAGTGTAATTAATGTTCGGATCAAGGCAGCGACTTGTGTTCAAAGCGTAACTGAACGGGTTGATATCGAAGTCGCGGTTCACGGCGCCTGTTACCACGTCGGTGGTCTGGTTGAGCGAGCCCGGGGCCTCTTGGTCGCGGTGGCTGCCCTGGGCGGCCAGTTTCACGGTGAGGTTCTTAAGTATGTCGTACGACACATTTCCGTTGAATGTGTAGCGGTTTACCTTCGAGCGGTTGACATACTGGCCCGGGTCGTGCATCAGAGAGATAGAGAAATAACTCTGTGAGCGCTCCGTACCGTTGGATATGCTTACAGAATGGTTCTGTGAGATTGCCGTGGAGAAGAGTTTGTCAAACCAGTCGGTGTTGCGGAACTCTGCTTCCTGCAGATACGCATTGCGGGCGGCCTGTGTGTTTTGCAGACCGTATGTTCCTGTTGCCGGATTGTAACTGCGCAACTGCTGGAACATGTATCCGTAGACACCGGTGTTTTTTGCGTTGACCAGGTTCTCAAGTTGCAGCCATCCCTTGTCCGACATCTCCTTGTAAACACCCATCATTTCCTGGGAATTCATTATGTTGTAGTCGGCATAGTCGGGTTTCATACGCGTAGTAAACTCGCCAGTGTAGTTAACAGTGGCGCGGCCCTTCGTTCCCTTCTTTGTGGTGATGACTATCACGCCTGCCATGGCGCGCGCGCCATATATAGATGTAGCGGAACCGTCTTTCAGGATTGTAAACGACTCGATATCGTCGCTGTTAAGTCCTGCCACGGCACTTGAAATCAGTGTTTTGGCATCGCCGGAAGCCAGTTCGTCGGCGCTGACGTCCACGTTGTCTTCGTAGATCACGCCGTCGATAACCCAGAGGGGCTTGGAGTTACCATAGATACTCGTAGCACCGCGCACGCGTATCTTCGGTGCTGCACCGAAAGTGCCGCTGACGTTAGTAACCTGCACACCGGCAACGCGGCCTTCCAGCGAACGACTCACATCGGCCATACCGGAAAGTTTGGTCTTGTCGGCATCAATCTTTGACGACGCGCCGGTGAAGAGGCGCTTGTCTTGCTTCATCATACCAACGGCAACAACTTCGGTAAGAGTCGTTGCATCGGGCTGAAGAGTCACTTTCATGCCGTTCTTTGCGTTTACCGTTGCAGTAACCATGCCGACGTAACTTATTACAAGTTTTTTGCCGGATGGCACATTGATGGTAAATTGTCCGTTGATGTCGGTTTTTGTACCCTGCTTGGTGCCCTGGATAAGTACAGTAGCGCCGATACAAGGCTCACCGTTGTCCTCGAATACGGTTCCTGTGATTTTGTTCTGCGCAAAAGTTCCTACGCAGAGAAATAGCGCGAACAAAAACAGCATTATTCTTCTTCTCATAGAAAAATCGCAAAAATTATTGTGTCAATTCTGTAGTTAAATTTCTTTTCCGGTTTGTTACGCTTTGCTCGCAATCGCTTGCTTTCTGTCGGATTTCAACCCATAATACGTAACGAACTGCAAAATTACGACTAATCGTTAAGTTGTGCAAATAAAATTATTAAGATCAAGCAAAAAGTGTTGAATTTTTAACAGTTTGACATTATATCCTACACCAAATGTGGTATTTTGTTGTTTTTTTGCACTAATAGGCCAGAGGCTACACCTTAATTAATAACACACGCGCGTGCGTGCGCGTGTGTGTGTGGGAAATAATATTTCTCACACCCTGATGCTGGCAAAGGTGCGGTCGTCGAAAGAATTATGGCCGCTTGCGAAAGCCTTTGTAGCCTTGAAAGAGGTGATGTTCAGCGGATCTGTCTGCCGCTGCTGCTCAAGCCATGCTTCGCACTGCGCTATTGTCGGCAGCAATACGGGATAGCCGTCTGTTGCCAGCACTATGCTGTGAGGCTGGAAGTCGAGCGTCATCACGCGCACGTGCTCCTCAGGAATGTGGAAGCCGTCAATCACGGCGTAACTAATGTTCTGCTCGGCCATACTTGCCACGATGTCGGGCACTATTGCTGTGCGCGCCATATCGTCGTGCAGCAGGCTCTCCACCGTAGCAGTGCCCTCGTCGAGCATGCGCCGTGCTATCCTTGCGCGCTTCTCGGCATTGCGTGCCTCGGCAGGCTTGGGGTTGTCGTAGAGCGTTCCGTCTATCAGGCATTGGCAGTCGCCCACGAGCCACACCTCACGTTGCAGTCTGCTGAAGACTGCTGCCGAACATGTCAGCCTGTCTTCCGGATGACTGGCGAAGTGGTCCATGCGCCTGCTGCTGTAATGGCGACGCACGGCGGCCGTCACCTGACGGAGGAAACTGTGGCAGGTGATGTCCTTTGGCATGTGGCGTATGAAGCGCGCCACGATGCGTGTCGCCTCGTAGCCGTTGGAGTGGAAGAAAGAGTGGCGATAGTCGGTCTTCGACGTGGAGCCGTCGATGACAGCCACGAAGTCGTCAGTAACGACGAGGCCGTCTTCGTTGTTCCTTTTTGGGTCTTTGGCTATACTGGTCTGCTCGATGATTGTCATGGTGTTGTGGCAGTAGTTCGCTTATCAGGTCTGCCCGTCCTATTCGTCGCAGACTCTGTTCTATGTTGCGCTGTTCTTCGGGCTTATACCAGAAGAAGTACTGGCGCTGTGCCAGTTTCTCCTTCTGGCTCCGCGCACTGTATACGGGCTTTAGCGTATATGGGTCGTAACCTGTGTACCACGTCTCGGTGCTTATTGTCATCGGCGTGGGCGTGAAGTCCTGCACCTGCTCCAACTGGAAGTCCAGCCGCTTTGTCAGCACAGCCAGTTGTGCCATATCGGCTTCCGTACAGCCTGGATGGCTTGAGATGAAGTAGGGAATAATCTGCTGGTTCATGCCATTCTCCTTGCAGATGCGGTCGAAGAGTCGCTTAAAATCGTAGAACTGACTAAAGGGCGGCTTTCTCATCAGTGCGAGCACACTTTCGCTGGTATGCTCCGGCGCTACTTTCAGTCGTCCGCTGACGTGGCGTGTTATCAGTTCGCGTGCGTATTCCATTGCAGCACGGTTGGCGGCTTCGTTCTTGCTCTGGTGCAGGATGAGATCGTAGCGCACGCCGCTGCCAATGAAACTCTTCTTTATCCCGGGAAGCGCGTCGACGGCGCGGTAGATTTCCAGAAGTCGGGAGTGGCTGGTGTCGAGATTGGGGCACACCTGCGGATGGATGCAACTCGGTCGCCGGCAGCGCTCACAGGCCTTTTTGTTCCTGCCGCCCATGCCGTACATGTTGGCCGAAGGGCCTCCCAGGTCGGAGAGATAGCCTTTGAAGTCGTCCATCCCTGCCACCTGTTGCACCTCGCGCAGTATGCTTTCCTTGGAGCGGCAGACCACAAACTTGCCCTGATGGGCGGAGATGGTGCAGAAGGCGCAGCCTCCGAAGCAGCCGCGATGGATGTTGACCGAATGTTTTATCATCTCGTATGCCGGGATGCGTTTCCCTTTGTATTTGGGATGTGGCATTCGTGTGTAGGGCAGGTCGAACGATGCGTCGAGTTCCTCTGTCGTCATTGGCGGATATGGCGGATTGACAACGGCGCAGGAGTTCGAGGGGTCATGTTTTGCGAGAGGTCTGAAGGGCTGTATCAGCCGCTGCGCGTGCATCATGTTCGACTGTTCTTCGATATGCCTGAAGTTTTCAGCCTGTGCCCGTTTGTCCTTCATACATTCCTCATGGCTGTTGAGCACGATGTCGCGGTCGGTGATGCCTCCCACGATGTTGTCCTCCGTAGCGAGATATACCACTTGAGGCAGGTCGTGCAGTTGTTGTATTGTCTCTCCGCTGTCCAGCCTGCGTGCTATCTCGGTCAGGGTTTTCTCTCCCATGCCGTACGATATGAGGTCGGCCGGAGCGTCGTAGAGCAGGCACGGGCGCAGCCGCTCCTGCCAGTAGTCGTAGTGGGAGAGGCGCCGCAGCGAGGCCTCTATTCCTCCCATCACTATCGGCACGTCGGGAAACAGTTGGCGCAGAATCCTGCTGTAGACTATCGTGGGATATTCAGGCCGCAGGTCGTGGCGGCCGTCAGGACTGTAGGCGTCTTCGCTGCGCAGGCGTCGGTTGGCGGTGTATTTGTTCACCATGGAGTCCATGCAGCCTGGCGAAACGCCGAAGAAGAGTCGCGGCCGCCCCAGTTTGCGGAAGTCGCGCAGGTCTCCGTGCCAGTCGGGCTGCGGCACTATCGCCACGCGGTAGCCTGCGGCCTCCAGCGTGCGTCCTATCACGGCTGCTCCAAACGACGGGTGGTCTACATACGCATCGCCGCTGAACAGGATGACGTCCACCTCTGTCCAGCCGCGAAGTTCTATCTCCTTCTTCGTTGTGGGAAGAAAGTCGGTAAGTCTGTATTCCACCTCTTTTCCTGTGGTGAAGTGAGTGCTTAGTTGAATGGCGTTCCCTGGAAGGCACGTGTCGTCATGCCGAGGTTGTCGTTGCCTCTGTTTTTCCAGTTGATGAAGAGCAGTACGAGTTGCTGCAGTCCGTAGGCTTTCATGTTCTGATGGTAAACCACGTCGAGGCAGAGGTCAAGAAGCCTTTTGTCCTTGCCGGCCTCCGACTCTAACAGTGAGCGGATGTTCAGTTTCAGTTTTTCCAGCACCTGCTCGTCAACGAAGCCGTTAGAGTCGATGAGGTCTCTTAAGAGTTGGTACTGTTCAATGGTTTCCAGATGTTGTTCTGTGATGTCGATACTTCTTGTACCGCTTGAATTGGTGAGGATTTTGTACATAGTAGTATTGTTTAAGTGTTAGTATGTTTTTATTTCAACAGGTAGTTCAGAATGCCTCGCATTATTGAGGCGCGCTTCTTTTCCGATTTTATGCACTCAAACGGGAAGCCCATGGTAAACACGCGGTAGTCGCTGCCCTTATATGCCACTGCTGCGTCCTGTCCGTTGTCGTATCTCAGCGTGGCGTAGGCAGGCTTCATAGGCTGCAGTGCGTCTACGCTTGTGGCGGCATAGTGCTGGCTGTTGAGCGTGTTGTGATAGTGCAGCGTTGTCCCCATGCCCGTTATGGCGTCGCTCTCCGTTGCGATGCGTTCTGCCAGTTGCAGTTTCAGCACGCTGCTTAGGAATTGCTGTTCCGATGGTTTCTGCATGTCCGTTGCCACATAGGCACCGCTCACCAGCAGTCGGCCGCCACCCTTTGTGTAATTGCGCAGTGCCTGTTGCATGGCAGGAGTGAAAGTCTTATAGTAGACGAGGCTGTGGCCGTCGTCGCGTTCCAGTCCGAGCAGCAAGTCTACGGCGGCATATCCTTTCAGTGGTGCAGCACCGCTGCTGACGGCCTGTGCCGAGGTGCTCACGATATTGTACTGCTGTGCCGACGCTATTGCTTCGGCGTGCGTGGCAACATAGTTGAAGTCGTTGCCTGCTATGAGTTGTCCTGCCAGTTCCTCACCGCTGTATCCCAGTCCGTCTTCGCTCTCCGTTCCCATGTTTGTCCGGTCGAAGCATTGCTGCCGTCCCACCCATCCCAGCGTCGGGCCGTAGGTCACGCCAGGGTCGTCGTCGATGTCAAAGCCCTGTTCTTCGGAAGTGTTACGTATGGCAGGCGACGAGAGGCGCTGAAAACCGTTGACTATCATCACCGTCTGTCGGGCATTAGGGTTGTAGAGTGCCGACAACTGTTCGGTGGGGAAACTCTCCCCTCCGTCGTTGACCGCCGTCACCCTGAAATCGTAGCGCGTGTTAGGTTTCAGTTCTATCTCGTGGCTTGTGCGCGAGGAGATATATGTTCCGTTGTCGAAACTTGCACCTCCTATGGCGGTGTATACTATGTAGCCCGTGGCCCGTGCTGTCGGCTCGTGCGTGTCGGCAGTCTCCGCCCACCTCAGTTGCAGCGTTCCGTTGTCCTTCAGGTGCATGGTGAAATGCGTTGGCGGCAGTGGTGCCACGGTGGTGGCTATGCCGTGCTGCTCGCCGATGTATCGCAGCAGTGTCTTGTATATTGTCCGTGCCAGTGAGAAGCGGAAGTTAGGGTCCTGGCCATATCGCATGTCGGGGAAGTTCTGGTGCGACAGCGTCTCGAGTATTGCGCTCGGCACTTCAGGCAGTCGCGTCTCCGAATAGTTGCGGTCCCAGAGGTATCTGCGCTCCCACTTGCCGTACTTCTGCCGCATTTCTCTCGTCACGTTGCCCAGCAGTTGCGATGCCAGTTGGTAGGATGCCTGTCGCGATATTCCGGCAGCGAGCCTGCCGTCGTGGAACGACGTGGTGCATATTGCCAGCGAGCCCACGAGACTTTCGCCGTCCTGTGCGAAGCCGGCGTCGCTGTGTACTGCCAGCGACAGTTCGAGAGGAACGCCCAGTCCGGCGCTGTCGGGCACGAAGGCCGAGCCTCCAGCCAGATAGTTTGTCATGCGCGAGCGCACGTTGATGTCGTCGGCGTAGTCGTCGGTGCCCTCGCGGCCGCTGTATATGCTGTAGGGCATTCCAGCCCACTGGGCGTAGTAGCGGGCTCCTTCCAGTGCGCGTGGCATGCCGCTCGTGGTGCCTCCGCGCTGAATGTTGCCCATGCCGCCCCCGAAGCGCACGGCGTCGGTGGTCACCACACCGCTGTGGCTGCTCTGGTTGGTCAGCGTCACGCGGTTGTACTCGCTGTAGCCCTTGTCAAATTCAAAGGTGCCGAGGTAGACCCATGTTCCGCCGCCCATCTGCTGGTTGACGTGAAACACGGTGCGTTCTCCGCGATGCCAAACGGTGTATTCGGCCCTGTCGATGCTGTTGGGCAGAGTCTGGTAACTCACGTAGACGGCGTAGCGCCCTGTCTCGGGGAAGTCGGGCTGGTAACTCGCCAGCGAGTAGCGGTTCTTGCTGGTCGTGGTCTTTGCCATGCGTGCAGTTCCGGCCTCGAAGGGATTCTCGTTGTCTTCGTAGGCTCCGCCGTGCAGTGCGAAACCGCTGATGCCGGTGTCGTGCCATCGCGAGTGGGCCGTTGCCTCGATATAGTTGCGCCGTGGTCCGTCGTTGTCTACGATTACCTCGTGTCGCTGCCAGTCGCGCTCGCGTGGCGTGAAGACATAGGCTCCTGCCAGTTCAAGCATCGGGATGAGGTACGGCACTACTATGGTCTGTGTGAACAGGTCTTCGCATGTGCCGAAGAGGCGTGGCCGTTGCCATCGCCACTCCTCTTTCTTCTGGTCGTAGTATCTGCCGTGGCTTGCCCATAGCGACAGATGGCGCCCCTGCAAGCCGCGAGTCGGCTCAAAGGGGCGCGATATGTTTTTCACCCACGGCTGTCCGTGGTGGTCTGTTTTGTCGTAGCGTTGCGGCAGTTCTATGGCGGCGCTGTCGCTGTCGTCTTGTGCCAGTAGCGTGTTGGCAAAGGCCAGAAGCAGGCAGAGTGTTGTGACAACCTTGTTCATCAGTCGATTTCTCCTATGGTGAAATTCTCTGGGCGGCGGCCACGGAAGTCCTTGAAGTACAGTTTTATCTCACGCATCTGGCTGTCGAAGTCGCCATTGGGTATTATGGTCTTGGTGCATGTGACGTGTCGCTTCTCGTAGTCAACGCCGTAGAGCAGAATGGGGATTTTTGCCTTCAGCGCTATGAAGTAGAAGCCCTTCTTCCATTCGGCAGTGGCAGAGCGTGTGCCCTCTGGCGTGATGCACAGGTGGAACACCTTGGCCTCGCTTGCGGCCTTGGCCATGGCGTCGGTCATGCTGGTGTGCTTCTTCCGCTCCACGGGAATGCCTCCGAAGTGGCGGAAGAGCATGCCCAATGGCCATACAAACCACTCTTTCTTCATCAGGAAGTTGGTCTGCATGCCTCGCGCGCTGCTGAAGAGTTGTCCGATGATGAAGTCCCAGTTGCTGGTGTGCGGTGCCAGACAGATGATATACTTGTCGGGGTGCTGCTCTGTTATTTCAGAGGTCCATCCCATGTGCTTGAACAGCATCCACTGGCAAAATTTTTTCCACATAGTCATTGGTCTTTATTATCTGTTTCCTCTCTCTCACCTCTCACCAGTTTCCACTCACCTCTCATCACTAACCACTAACTTACAGATTGTTAATCTGGTCGGCTATCTCGCTGGCCTGGGCGTTGAAGTTGGCGATCAGGTCGTCGAAGTATTTTGCGGCCGTCAAGCCTGGCTCCTTGTGCGACACGCGGCTGATGAAGTCGGTGCGCAGGTGGGCGATAGAGAAGAAGATGGCCTCGGCGTTCTCCTCGCTGACATTGTTGTGATAGAGCGATGCAGCAATGAATTCAGTGAACAGTTCCTCGCAGATGGCGTTGATGTTTTGTTTCAGCGTCTTACGTTTTGCCATAAGTTGTCCTCCTTTTAAATAATAATGTTCGTAATCTATTTTACGACAAAGATAAAGAAAAATATGCAACGTCCCGCCATCTTTCGCGAAAAAAAAAGAGAAAAAAGTTTATTTTAGCAATTTTTATTTCTTGGTAAGCAGAAAAAATTAGTACTTTTGCGTGTCACAAGTAGTAGAAACATTATTTACCAAACAATATCCTATTTTTATTATTCTATGGAAACAAGTGCATTGCAGAAAGCCCGTGCTGCCTATCAGCCGAAACTTCCCCGCGGATTGCAGGGCGCAGTGAAGGTCAAGGAGGGCAAGCCGACACAGAGTGTAGGAAACCAGGAAGAGATACGTGCTCTCTTCCCAAATACATACGGCATGCCTATCGTTGAGTTCGAGCCTGCTGCCGAGACCGACACCAAGGCTATGAACGTCGGCATCATCCTTTCCGGCGGACAGGCTCCCGGCGGACACAATGTCATAACAGGTCTTTTCGACCAGATAAAGAAACTCAATCCGGCCAACCGCCTCTATGGCTTCATCCTCGGCCCTGGCGGACTGGTAGACCACAACTACATGGAACTCACAGCCGACATTATCGACCGCTATCGCAACACCGGCGGTTTCGACATGATTGGTTCCGGACGTACGAAACTGGAGAAGGTAGAGCAGTTTGAAAAAGGCCTGGAGATAATACGCCAACTCGATATCAAGGCCATTGTCATCATCGGTGGCGACGACTCTAACACCAACGCCTGCGTTCTCGCCGAATACTACGCAGCCAAAAACTATGGCGTGCAGGTCATAGGATGTCCGAAAACAATCGACGGCGACCTGAAAAATGAGCAGATAGAGACCTCGTTCGGCTTCGACACCGCCTGCAAAACCTATTCTGAACTTATCGGAAACATTGAGCGCGACTGCAACTCGGCCCGCAAGTACTGGCATTTCATTAAAGTGATGGGCCGTTCGGCTTCGCACATCGCCCTGGAGTGCGCCCTCGAGACGCAGCCAAACATCTGCCTCGTGTCAGAAGAGGTGGAGCAGAAGGAACAGAGCCTCGACGATATCGTAGACTACATCGCACAGACCGTAGCCGACCGCGCCGCCGACGGCAACAACTTCGGCACGGTCATCATCCCTGAGGGACTGATAGAATTCATCCCTGCCATCAAGAAACTCATAGCACAACTGAACGACGTGCTTGCCACGCCGGAGGCGCAGGGCCTCACGAGCGACGAGCAGATAGCATTCGTCAAGTCGCACATCAGCGCCGAGAACCTCAGCACATTCCAGTCGCTGCCCGAAAGCGTGGCGCGCCAACTGGCCCTCGATCGCGATCCTCACGGCAACGTTCAGGTGTCGCTCATCGAGACGGAGAAACTGCTCTCCTCAATGGTTGCCTCGCGCCTTGCTGCGTGGAAGAAAGAGGGACGCTACGTAGGGAAATTCTCTGCACAGCACCACTTCTTCGGATACGAAGGCCGCTGCGCTGCACCGTCCAACTTCGACGCCGACTACTGCTACGCTCTCGGCACCAGTGCCGCCCAACTCATTGCCAACGGCAAGACGGGCTACATGGCAGTGGTGAAGAACACCACGGCTCCTGCCGAGGAGTGGATAGCAGGCGGAGTGCCCATCACGATGATGATGAACATGGAGCGCCGCAATGGTGAGATGAAGCCCGTGATTCGTAAGGCTCTCGTCGAACTTGACGGCAAACCCTTCAAGGCTTTTGCCGCCAAGCGCACAGAGTGGGCACGACAGACATGCTACGTCTATCCCGGCCCGATACAGTACTGGGGGCCCGCGGAAGTGTGCGACCAGCCCACACGCACTCTCTCACTTGAGCAGAGCCGACAATGACGCAACCCAGGAAGCATCCGCAAAAGAAACGCCACATTTCAAGTCCTGTCCGCAGCAAGCGGCCAGGACTTGTTGTGCGTTTGCTGCAGCGGCTGCCCGGCTGGACATGGTGGCTGGGCGGTGCTGCCGTAGTGGCAGTGTATGTCTTCTTCTTCTATTACATCTTTGTCGGGCCGTTCAGTTTCCGATGGCGCGCCCTCTACGGCGATGTCAGTTACCCCGAAGGCTACGAAATCCACGGCATCGACGTCAGCCATCACCAGGGGCGCATCGACTGGGACGAACTGAAAGACCACGGCATGATAGACAAATATCCCGTACGCTTCGTGATGATAAAGGCCACCGAGGGAGCCAGTATCGTCGACCAGAACTTCCGTGAGAATTTCTACGAGGCGCGCGAGCATGGCTTTACACGCGGTGCCTACCATTTCTACAGCGTCCACTCGCCGGCGCGCAAGCAGGCCGACTTCTTCATAGGCAACGTGCGACTGGAAAATGGCGACCTGCCGCCAGTGCTCGACGTGGAGCATAAGCCGAAAGCGCAGAGCGACGACGACTTCCGCCGCGACATCCTCCTCTGGCTCGACATTGTCGAGAAGCACTACGGCGTGAAGCCCATCATCTACACCTACCATAAGTTCAAGATGCGCTACCTCTCCGACCCTGCGTTCGATGCCTATCCCTACTGGATAGCCCACTACTACGTGGAGCGTGTGGAGTACGATGGAGAGTGGAAATTCTGGCAGCACACCGACGTCGGCCGTCTGCCAGGCATCAAGGGAAATGTCGACTTCAACATCTACAACGGCTCAATGTACGACCTGCGCAAACTAACCATCGGCGGCCGTGAACTGATAGGCGAAGAAGCCTACCAGGATGAGTAGCAGGTTTCGCCACTGCTGTTTTAATTTTTAAAAACACTGTTTTAATTTTCGTCAGCGCTGTTTTAATTTTTTTAAAAACAGCAGTAGTTTTTACCAAGTGTTTTTTTCGTCGGATTGTAAGTATTTTATTACGTAAAAAAACACCCATTTTTTTTGCTCGTATCTGTTTTTTCCCTAATTTTGCTGCTGATTCAGATACAAACCGAAATATCTCAGTAACCATTTTTTATTAACCATAATTATTAACTTAAAAACTAAGCTTATGAAAAAGCATTTACTAAAGACTATGCTGCTCAGCACGCTGATGGTGCTGGGGGGGGTAGCTTCGGCTTGGGCTGACACAGGCTCTGCCGTGGTAAAGACCACCGTAGTAGACTACGACCAGCCAGACGCTGCAGCAGGCGAAGTAGCCGCCGACGAGACAATCGTTGTGGGCTACAACAAGATTAGTGGCAACTCCGTGGCCTTCGCCAACACTGGTTGGGGAGTAAACAAGATTGGCTACTTGCAGGTAGACGCTTCGGCTATCAACGGCACCATTACCGGTGCTACGCTGACTATGGAGGTGTCGGGCTCTACCGACAACAAGCGCACTACAGGCTGGGGCGTAGGCTATAACGACTCCGAGTGGTCGTCGAGCCTGACATACAACACTGCCGACAAGAGCATCACGAAAGTAGGCGATGAAGTGTGGACAACCACTAAGATCGCAAGCACTTTCGAAACGAAAGAGTTCAACATTACCGACGCTCTTAAGAACGATGCCGACAAGGTGGTGACCATAGTGGTGTACGAGCTGGCTGCTGCTGGCGGCAACATGAAGAACCCCAAGGTGAGCATAGAGTACATCTCTGCCGACGCGCAGACCGCTCAGTACACCGTCAAGTATCTCAGCGGCAGCGTGGAAGTGAAAGACGCTGTGCAGCGCACTGGCGTGGTGGGAGAGAAAGTGACGCTCGATGCCGCCGACAAAGAGAATGTTGTCAAGGACGGTCAGAAGTACATCTACACAGACGACAATGCCGCCACAACAACTATAGCCGACGACGGCTCTTCGGTAGTTACCGTCAACTTCCGCGAAGCCGCTACATACAACTGGACGGTGAACAGCAACATCGGTCAGGTGGCTAAAGGCACAGGCTTTGAGGGCGAGACAATAGCTGCTGGCTATCCGCGCTACGGACTGTTTGAGAACGTGTTCTACGAGGCTCCTGTAAACAACAAAGAATACCGAGTCAGCATCGCTCTGACTGCAGACAACGCTACTGCCAACGTAACCTACGCAGAGAAAGAGGGCATCAGCAACGTTGTGTTCTACGCCGAGGGAGAGAATATCAGCGGACTGACAGAGACGGCTGAAGGCAATCTGCCTGTGCGCGGCTCTAACGCTAAGGGCGGCAAAGCCACCGACGATGTTAAGATTACTACATTGCCTGCCGGTAAGTATATCCTGCATGTTGGCACGTTCACAACGAAGAGCGGCGAACAGAAGATATACGTAGGCTACGGCGAGACTCAACTGGCCTTTGCCTCATCTATCAATCTCAGCGAGACAGCATCTGACGAGATAACACTCAACGAAGCAACAGACCTCATCTACTTCGGCACCACATCGTCGGCCGACGCTCAGCTCGACTACATCTATGTTGAGAAGACTGGCGACGTAGAGGTGGCAACTCCTGCAGAAGTGACGTTCGACTTCAATGCTAACGAGTGGAACCACGCTCTTGGCTATGGCAGCGGCGCTACGGCCGAGGCCGGCAACATCACTGAGCCTATCGTGAAGGATGGCGTTACGCTGACCTTCGACAAGGCTGGCGCAAGCACACCGGCACGCTTCTGGACAGGACCGCAGGTGCGCATCTATAAGGACAGCGAGCTCACAGTGGCTGCTCCCGATGGCAAGGCCATCACTAAGGTGGAGTTCACCGCCAACGGCAACAACTTCGGACTGACAGCAAACCCAGAAGGACTGGAAGGTGCTACGTGGACAGGCAACGCTACATCGGTGGTGTTCACACCTACAAAGACCAACCAGCTGACTAAGATTGTGGTGACGCTGGCCGACAAGAACAGCGAGACCACAGAACCCGTTGTCGCCACCATACCAGAGGTAGACAACATCGCAGCATTCATTGCCCTCGAGAGCGGCACTGAGGCTACGCTGAAACTGACCAATGCCAAGGTGACCTACGCTGGCACTAGCGACATCGTTATCGAGGATGCCACAGGAGCTATCGACCTCTACAAGATAGGACTGACAGCCGCCACCAACCAGGTGCTCAACGGCACGCTTACTGGCAAGAACAGCCCATTCCAAGGCATGCCAGAGATGGCTAAGACTGGCAACACCGACGTTGCTACGGTCACGGTGACCGACGGCGAGGTGATAGAGGGCAAGGCAGTTACCGTTGCCGAGGCTCAGACCGCCGACAACCTGCTGCGTCTCGTCACACTGACCGGCGTAGAGATAGTGGCCGTGACAGAGGGCGAGGAAGACAACGCCAAGACGACGTACTACGCTAAGAGCGGTGACGACCAGATACAGATTTACAACAAGTTCAAGGCTGACTACACCATCGCCGATGGCGACAAGCTGGCCAAGCTGACCGGCATCATAGTGCCCTACGTATCGGGCGAGACCACCATCTACGAGCTGGCTCCACGCACGCAAGAAGACATCGTCGCCGCAGAGCAAGAGCCCGAGACAGAGATGATTACTGGCATCGCCGACTTCCAAGAGCTTTGCATGAAGCTTGGCAAGGGAGGTCCATGGGCTGTTAACGATGGCGGCGATGCAGGCTTCACCATTGGCAATGCTGTGATGCACTACCTTGGCGACTATGCCGAACAGGGCGATGCTTTCGTCTGGGGCAAGCGCTTTGCTTACGAGTTCGTAGACGGCCGTGGCAAGTTCACCATGCGTAATAAGAACAATAAGAAAGATACCAACTGCGGCATGTTCTCTTGGGACTTTGCCCACAACTTCTCTATCCTTGGCCTGGAGAATGGCGACAAGGTGACCATCAATATTGGCACAGGCACCGTAACGTTCGTCTCGACCAACGTCAGCGGCGAGGTGGAAGCTGGCAGCAATGTGACATCTGGCAAGACTTATACCATCGTGGCCGCTGATGGCGAGACAACGCGCCTCGACATCAATATGGCAAAGGCTTCATTGATAGCAAGCATAACTATTGAGAAGGCTGGCCAGGAAACTGTTCCTAACATCACCGACGTGAAGCCCACGCTGGCCCTCATCCCTGGCGCTACCTACAAGTTGGCTGCCAACATCACGCCAGCCGACGCAAAGCTGCAGTGGAAGAGTAGCGACGAAGCCGTGGCTACTGTTACCGCCGACGGCACTGTTACCGCTGTTGCCGCAGGCACTGCCACCATCACCGCCTTCTGGAAGTCGGAGATTAGCGACGCTACCACAGACGCAAAATGCGAAGTGACCGTTGCCGCCGTAGACTTGGAGAACGCCTACGTGGCTACCACCACCTACGACTTTGCTGCTATGGCAGACACTGAACTGACTATAGCCTCAGAGGCTGCCGGCGCTATCTGGAATGCTGCTAACAACAAGAACAACAACGTGTTCTTCTGCACCAACGATGGTCTGGAGAATATCGCCGTGCAGGCTGTGCTCAACGGTAATAAGGGCTGGTCGATAGTAAACGGCAAGGGCCTCGCTCTCGCAGCTGGCGCTGGTCGCTGCGCTGCAGTGGGTGGCATCAAGCAAGGCCAGATAGTAGAGTTCTTCTACACTGGCGATGCCTTCTACACCTCTAATGCCGACGACGGCGTGGCCAAGAAGACGCTGAACGAAGGCATCGGTCACGCCATCTATCAGGCTGAGGCCGACGGTATGATTGGCTTCGAGATCGTAGTGGACAACGCCGTGTCTAAGGTTGTCGTCTACACCGACATAGAGACAGCCATCAACAGCGTAGAGAACAAGAACGCTGCTGCAAAGCAGAGCGATGCTATCTACAATCTGAATGGCCAGAAGGTGGAGAAGGCTCAGAAGGGTCTCTACATCATCGGTGGCAAGAAGGTCATCGTGAAGTAAATCACGCACACTGCTTTAGTGGGTGCCCCCTTTGCGGAGCACCCATTACTTAACAAAGTTAACAGAAAAAGAAGAGCGCTACAGCATCAGGCCGTAGCGCTCTTCTTAGTATTTCCAGATTATATAGATTTTCCAGACGGGATAGATTTACTATATTTCGTAGTTCCCTTTTATTTAAAAAGGTAGGCCGTCGCTGTCGTCGCCGACAGCCTCAGGAGCAGGAGGGAAGGGAGAGGCAACAGCCTGCTGGCCAGCCTGCGGAGCAAAACTTACAGTGGCTGGAGCAGCGCCAATGGGAGCGGCAGCAACGGGAGTAGCACCGCGCGAAACGTTGTAGACACGGACATCGTTGTACCAGCGGCCATTGTATTCGCGAGCGTCGATGTCAAAACTTATCGTCAACTCCTCACCCATCTGGATATTAAACTGATTCAGGCGGTCTTCGCCGAAGACGGTGAACACACACTTGCGGGGATACTGGCCAGGAACCTCTATCACAAACTCCTGCGACTTCCAGGAGTTGCCAGTGCGGGTGGATACACCGCTGCGAGGCTCAAGGACGGCAATGATTTTACCTGTTAATTCCATAATCGTTGTTTTTTATTGATTTATTGTTTTTGCTTTTGATGTTTTGAGATTGCGAAATTACAGAAAAAAAACCAAAAAGCATATTTTTACTTAAATATTTTTGCCGTTGCACAAGTTATTTCGTATTTTTGTGGTCTATAAAATACGGTTAGAAACAAAAACATAAATACTCATGAGATTTACACTATCCAGCAGCGCACTGAGCGCAAAACTCAACGCTCTTTCGAGAGTTATCAACAGCAAGAACTCACTGGCCATCCTGGGCGACTTCCTTTTCGACGTGCAGGGTGGGGTGCTACGACTGACGGCTTCAGACAGTGAGAATGTGATGAATACACAGATAGAACTTGCAGAGAACGACGGCGACGGACGCTTTGCCATCGCCAACCACGACATGCTTGAGGCTGTGAAGGGCATTTCGGAGCAGCCGCTCACGTTCGACGTCAACCTGCAGGACAATCTGGCAAAGATAAGTTATCAGAACGGTATGTTCTCGCTGCCTATTGAGAGCGCCGAGCAGTATCCTGTGGCACAGGCCGTGGGCGACAACGCCAGCGTAATCACTATCCCCAGTGCTCTGCTGGCCGACAACATCACCCGCTCCATCTTCGCTACGGCTCAGGACGAATTGCGCCCCGTGATGAACGGTATTTACTTCGACCTTACGCCAGAGTGCCTGGCTATCGTGGCCAGCGACGGACACAAACTGGTGCGCAACAAGGTGTTCAGCGTCAGCAGCGAACAGCCGGCAGCCTTTATTCTGCCGAAGAAGCCCGCATCGCTGCTCAAGAACCTGCTGCAGAAAGACGGCGGTGACGTGGAGATACGCTTCGACGAGCGCAACGCCCAGATAAACTACGGCGACGGACAACTGACATGCCGTCTCATCGAGGGACGCTATCCTAACTACAACTCGGTGATACCACAGAACAACCCCAATACGCTTACCGTCGACCGCCTGTCGCTTCTGGCTGCACTGCGCCGCGTACAGCCGTTTGCCAATGACTCAAGCAATCTCATCAGATTCCACGTGGAGAACGGCCTGCTGCAACTCGACGCAGAAGACTACGACTTCTCGAAGACTGCCACGGAGCGCATGACATGCGAATACAGCGGACAGCCAATGAGCATAGGCTTCAAGGGCTCGTCGTTCATCGAGATACTCGGCAATTTTGACAGCCAGGAAGTGGTGATACAGTTGGCAGACCCAAGCCGCGCCGGACTGGTTCTCCCATCGGAGCAACCCGAGGGACAGGACGTGCTGATGCTGATGATGCCAATGCTTATCAACGACTAAACAATGTTTTATGAAACTTAATCTACAAAAGCCCCTCGTCATCTTTGATTTAGAGACGACGGGGCTTGACCTTGTAAAGGACCGTATAATACAGATATCGTATATAAAGGTGAGTGTTGACGGTACGGAAGTGCGCGGCAACTATATTATAAACCCTGAGAAGCAAATTCCGCAGGAGGTAGAGCAACTCACCGGCATCACCAACGAGCAGGTAAAGGACAAGCCTACTTTCAGACAACTTGCAGGCGAGATAGCACAGACCTTTGCCGGAAGCGATATCGCCGGTTTCAATTCCAATCACTTCGACGTGCCCCTGCTGGCGGAAGAATTCCTGCGCGCCGGCATTGATTTCGATTTCGGCAAATGCCGCCTTATCGACGCGCAGACTATTTTCCACAAGATGGAGCGTCGCAATCTTGCCGCCGCATACAAATTCTATTGCGGTCGACGCATGGAGGATGACTTCGAGGCGCACCGCGCCGACCAGGACACTGAGGCTACATACCGCGTGCTGATGGGCGAACTCGACAGATACACCGAGGAGAAACAGCGTGAGTTGGGAGAAGATCCAAAAGACCGTGTGCTGCAGAACGATGTGCAATGTCTGGCAGATTTCTCAAAGGTAAACGACAACGTAGACTTTGCAGGGCGCATGGTATGGGCTACGGTCAACGGCCAGCGCACTGAGGTGTTCAATTTCGGCAAGTACAAGGGGATGCCAGTGGCTCATGTCCTGCGCACAGACCCTGGCTACTATAGTTGGATACTTGGCGGCGATTTTACCTACAACACAAAACAGGCGCTTACGCGCATACGACTGCGCGAAACAGGCAAGTAAGCAGAAGAGACAATGCTGAAGGGAAAGAAAATAGTGCTGGGCATCACCGGCTCGATTGCTGCCTACAAGGCATGCTACGTCATACGCTTGCTCGTAAAGGCAGGAGCGGAGGTGCAGGTGGTGATAACGCCTGCCGGCCGTGAGTTTATAACACCTATCACGCTGTCGGCACTAACGCAGAAGCCTGTGATAACCGACTTCTTCGCGCAGCGCGACGGCACATGGCATTCGCATGTGGCGCTCGGACTGTGGGCCGACGCCATGCTTGTCGCTCCATGTACCGCAAGCACTCTGGGAAAAATGGCCGGCGGCATTGCCGACAACATGCTCATCACTACATATCTCTCTATGAAGGCGCCGGTATTTATAGCGCCTGCCATGGATCTTGATATGTACCAGCACCCCACAACACAACACAATTTGGAACGCCTGCGCGCTTTCGGCAATCATATCATTGAGCCGCAGTCGGGATTTCTCGCTTCAGGACTGGAAGGAAAGGGCCGTATGGAGGAACCGGAGAAGATAGTGGAATATCTGGACAGCGCCCTCTCGTCCGACACACCAACTGTCAACCCTCACCTGTCAACTCTCGCCTCAAAGAAGATTCTCATCACCGCCGGCCCCACTTACGAGAAAATCGACCCCGTGCGTTTCATCGGCAACTACAGCAGTGGCAAGATGGGCTTTGCCCTGGCCGATGAGTGTTTGCGCCGTGGAGCAGAGGTGACACTCATCGCAGGACCGGTAAGCGCCTCACTCATGTCACCTGTCAACTGTCAACTGTCAACTTTGACACGTATCAACGTGGAAAGTTGTGAGGAGATGTACAATGCCGCAGTGGAGCATTTCGCCCAGGCCGATGCCGCCATTCTCTGTGCTGCCGTGGCAGATTTCCGCCCCGTGGAAGTGGCAAAGGAAAAGATAAAGAGAGAGGGCGACGAACTCGTGATAAGGCTGCGGCCTACACACGACATCGCGGCAGAGTTGGGGCGCATGAAGCGCAAAGGTCAGGTGATGGCAGGCTTTGCCTTGGAGACAACCGACGAGCAGGCCAACGCCCGCCAGAAACTGAAGAAGAAAAATCTTGACTTCATTGTGCTCAATTCGCTGCGCAATGAAGGAACGTGCTTCCAGAGCGATGAAAACCAGGTGACTATAATTTCTGCCGAGGGCGAAAAGCAGTTTGACAAGAAAGCCAAGGCCGAAGTTGCCGCCGATATCGTCGATGAACTGGAGTGCCGTCTTAGCGCCGAGTAGTGACGCTGATGTAGCCGTAAGGGCCCGTGGTGGTGGCCAGATACTTTTCCATTCCAACATCACCGGCAATACCATTCAATACGATGCCACCGTTGTTCATATCGTAGCGACGGTGGCATTTGCTGCATGTGGCAATGCCGCTGGAAGCCATGCTGAGCGGATATTTGGGGCTAATGCTGTTGCCCGAAAGGCGCACGCAGTTGGCGCATTGCGCGTCGTAGGCAACAAAGCCGCCGTTGGGCTGGGTGTTGAGCGTCTGAAATCCGACGATGATGCCGTTGTTCATGCCGAGAATGTAACTGGCGCGCTGTTCTTGTGCCATCTCCTGCTTGCGGCTCTCTGTGTCGTTGTTGCTGCGGAAGACAAGCCAGCGTGCGCCTGCCTGGCTTGTCTCGCTGACGTGGCAGAAGATGCCGCGTGACTGGCTGTTCATGGCAGAGGCAAGAGTCTCGTCGAGGTAGAGACTATTGTCGTAGGCAAAACGACAGGCACGTGTGCTGTATTCCTCATCTGCCGAACAGGCGGCGAAGAGCAGCAGCAGGCAAAAGAGTGGCAGCAATTTTTTCATGACAGTAGTTTTGCCTCGGCAGCGCGGGCGCGCTCAAAGCCAAAGCCCTGCAGCGTGGCATCCATGAGTTGGCAGATGCGGTCGTTGCAGAGGTTGCCGATAGAGCCTTCGTGAGTGTGATGGATATTCTTGTCGGGCGTGAAGGTGCCGGCTTCGATGTCGAGGCCGACTTTCTTGTAGGCATCGCGGAACGGCATGCCTGCGGCAGCGAGCCTGTTTACTTCCTCAACGCTGAAGATGGCGTCGTACATGGTGTTGTCGAGAATGTCCTTGCGCACCTCTATATTATTGATAATGTAGGCGCAGATGCGCAAGCAGTCTTTCAACTCGTCGAAAGCAGGCAGGAACACTTCCTTTATTATCTGCAGGTCGCGGAAATAGCCTGCCGGCAGGTTGTTCATGATGAGTGTCACCTGCTGCGGCAGTGCCTGCAACTTGTTGCACTTTGCGCGGATTAGTTCAAAGACATCTGGGTTTTTCTTGTGGGGCATTATGCTCGAGCCCGTGGTACATTCTTTTGGCAGACGCACAAATCCGAAGTTCTGCGAGTTGAACAGGCAGGCGTCGAAAGCCATCTTGGCGAGCGTACCGGCTATAGTGGCGAGGGCAAAACCGACATTGCGTTCCATCTTGCCGCGCCCCATCTGGGCATAAACCACGTTGTAGTTCATAGTGTCGAAACCAAGAAGGTCGGTGGTCATCTGGCGATTGAGAGGAAAACTGGAGCCGTAACCTGCGGCAGAGCCGAGCGGATTGCGGTTAGTCATGCGATATGCTGCCTGCAGGAAGAGCATGTCGTCGGCAAGACTTTCGGCGTAGGCGCCAAACCAGAGTCCGAAACTTGACGGCATGGCTATCTGCAAATGAGTGTAGCCGGGCATGAGAACGTCCTTGTTCTGTTCGCTCTTCTCTATCAGTTCGTCGAAAAGCGCCTTTACGTCCTCTGCTATCTCACTCAGTTCGTGGCGGGTGAAGAGTTTCAGGTCTACAAGCACTTGGTCGTTGCGCGAGCGGCCTGAATGGATTTTCTTTCCCATGTCGCCCAGTCGCCGCGTCAGCATCAGTTCCACCTGCGAGTGTACGTCTTCCACTCCGTCCTCTATTCGGAATTCTCCGCGCTGGCATAGCGCATAGATCTCCTTCAGTTCGGCAAGCAGCGGCTTCAGTTCGCTGGCTTCCAGCAGTCCTATGCTTTCCAGCATGGTGATATGCGCCATCGAACCAAGCACGTCGTATGGAGCAAGATACAGATCCATTTCGCGGTCGCGCCCTACGGTGAAGCGCTCAATCTCTGCGTTTACCTCGTAGTTTTTCTCCCAAAGTTTCTTCATGTTTTATAAAGAGGAAAAAGTCCAACCTTCAGTCTTAACCCTTGGTGTTCTGCCGTTAATCTTAAATTCAGACATACGGCACCTGTGCCAGTGCGTCGGCAATCTTTTCCACGCCGTCCTGCAGCGGTCCGCTCACCATTCCCTTCAGCATGAATGGAATGTCGGCCTTTACCGTGACGCGCATCTTGCTTGTCATCTCGTCTACAGGCAGCACCTGTATCCACAGATTGAAAGGCATTGGCGATTGCTCGGTTTCAAACTTTACGCATTTCAGTTCTTCGCGCTCTATGATGCGCAGTTTGATAAGTCCCACGGGCGGAACGTTTACCTGTACGGTGTCGCGGTCGAACTGGAAGTCGCTTAGTTTGTCGCTCGGAACGCGGTCGCGAACGCGTTCAAGGTTGCTGAGGTCGCTGATGTTTCTATAGACATCGGCCACGGGATATGGTATCTGCTTTACGCTGCTTTCAAACTTGCTCATTGCGGTATCTTCGTTTGTTGATAGTCTTATTTTCCCCATTCTGATGGGTTCTTGCGCCACTCCTGAAGCACGGCAAGGTCTTCCTGGCGTATATAGCCTGTGGCAGAAGCCTGCTGAAGCACTGCCTCGTAGTCGCTCAGCGTCACCAGACGTACGCCGGCATTCTCAAAAGCCTCTGCGGCAACGGGGAAACCATAGGTGAACGATGCTACCATGCCCACCACCTCGGCGCCGGCCTGACGCAGAGCCTCCACAGCCTTGAGGCTGGAGCCTCCGGTAGAGATGAGGTCTTCCACAACTACTACGCGCGCGCCCTGCTTCAATTCGCCTTCCACCTGATTGCCCATTCCGTGGTCTTTAGGCTTTGGCCGCACATAGCAGTAAGGCAGTCCGAGTTCGTCGGCCACAAGTGCTCCCTGTGCTATGGCTCCCGTCGCAACGCCTGCCACGGCGTCGGCCTCGGGGAACTGCTGCTGTATGAGATGGCACAGTTCCAGTTTTACAAAGGAGCGTACCTCAGGGTAGCCCAGGGTCTTGCGGTTGTCGGTATAAATGGGTGAGTGCCAGCCGCTGGCCCACGTAAAGGGGTTGGCAGGTTGCAACTTGATGGCCTGAATGTCCATCAACTTCTGTGCAAAGAGTTTTTTGATAGTGTCCATTGTATATCTTTTTTTCTGAATTTGCTGAAAAATGTTTGCGACGGCAAAAGTACAAAGATTTTACATCACGAGCGAAAAAACTGTAATCTTTTGTATCATCGCTTGGTGAAGGCAAGGCTTAGGAAACTGACGCTCCTCGCCACGCCCTTCATGGCATCGGCGCAGGCAAGCATCGTGGCTCCCGTGGTACATACGTCGTCGACTATCAGCACGTGCTTCCCCATGATGTCGTCGGTACGGCGCAGCACGAAGGCGTCGGTCACATTGGTGCGCCGGTCCCATTTCGTCATCTTTGTCTGGCTTTTGCGGAATTGCCTGCGCTGCAGCGCACGGGCTGCGATGGGCAGTCGGGTCACTTCGGCTATGCCTTCGGCCAGCATTTTGCTCTGGTTGTAGCCGCGCTGCCACTGTCGGCGCCGCGTGAGTGGCACCGGCACGATGCAATCTATGTCATGGAAAAAGTCGTCGAGCATCATCTCCTCGGCCATCATTCTGCCAAGGTCGGTGCCTATTTCCGGCTGGTCGCCGTATTTCAGTTTCAGCACCATCTGCGCTGCTTCCGATTTAGGCTCGTAGAAAAACAGGGCTGCGGCGTGCTCCACGGGAGTGAGGTGCCAGAAACACCGGGCCATGATATTGTCTTTCGGGGAGTGCTGGAATGAAGTCCTGGGCAGTTGCATGTAGCACGGAGCGCATATCGACTGTTCGCTGATGCTCAGCCGTCGGCCGCAGACGCAGCAACTGCGTGGCGATATGACGTCGAGCAGCCTACTCAGAAAGTTCGTCTTCAGCATCGTCAAGGTCTTCGGGAACGTCAATACACTGGCGGATTATTGCAAAGTCGAAGCCGCGGCTAAGGGCAAAGCGAACCAGTTTCTGTCGCATCTCATAGTCGGATGCAGCGCGCGTGGAGCGCCGCTTCTGTTGCAGCAGAGGACGCAGCACTTGCAGATACTCGCCGTCGTCAATCTCGTTCATCACGCTGCGACGTATCTCTTCGTCGATATGCTTTGTCCAGAGAGCCTGTTCCACTTTGCGCCGTCCCCATTTGTTGTAGCGGATTTTGTCTTTTACCATGGCGCGGGCATAGCGTTCGTCGTCGACATAGCGTTCGGCTGTAAGGCGCGCCATCACAGCAGCCTGCTCCGACTCGGGCAACTGCCAGCGTCGCATCTTCTCAAGCATTTCATACTGGCAGTGCTCGCTCTGGGCGCAGAGTGCAGCCAACTGGAGGAATGCCTCGTTTTCGTTCTTTGGTGTCATAGTGTTGCGCGAATCATTCTACGGCGTCCGTATTGGTCGTGGCGTATCTCGATGTCGTGATAGCCGTTTCGACTTAGCATCTGCAGCGTTTCGTCGGCGAAGAGAGGGTTTGTTTCGAAGTACAGCAGACCGCCGCCGTTCATCAGCACTGTGCCCTGCCGGGCTATTGCGCGGTAGAAGAGCAGCGGATCGCTGTCGTCTACAAAGAGCGCTTGATGGGGCTCATAGCGCAGTACGTTGTCGCTCATGCGCGCGCGTTCCTTATTAATAATATAAGGGGGGTTGCTGATGATTAAGTTGATAGTTGACAGTTGACAGTTGACAGTTGACAGTTGACAAGTGAGGATGTCGGCCTGAAAGAAGTTTACGCTGGCGTGGTGACGCTCGGCATTGTCGCGTGCCACGCAGAGGGCATCGGCAGAAATGTCGCAGGCGGCAACGGTAGCCGTCGGAATTTCCTTGGCAAGTGTTATGGCAATGCAACCTGAGCCGGTGCCGATGTCGAGAATGTTGCATGGCCTCCGGGGGGTCTCCCTCTGGCTGTCGATGACCCACTGGCAGAGTTCGGCTGTCTCCGGACGGGGTATCAGCACGCGGCGGTCTACGGCATAGCGCCGCCCGTAGAATTCGGCAATGCCAAGCACATACTGTACGGGTTCGTGCTGTTGCAAGCGCTGGCTAATTTTCTGTAGTTCTGCTTGGTCGTCTGTCGATAATTGCCTATCTTTGCCCATCAGAACATCGGCCAGCGACAGTCCGTAGCGGATGTCGAACACCATCTGTGCAATGGCTTTTGCCTCGGCTTCGTCGTAGAGTGGTATAAGAGTGTGCCACAACTGGCTGTAGGTCATAGTGCAAAGGTACGGATAAGCGAGAGGAATGTAAAATAAAAAAGCAAATTTTTTATTTTCATTCCCGAGCGAGAGTACTTTCAACGCAGTTAAAGGTACGGATAAGCGAGAGGAATGTAAAATAAAAAAGCAAATTTTTTTCGCAGAGAGATGAACCAAGAGATTACAGACGAGAGATACATGCAGCGCTGCCTGCAGTTGGCAGCCAACGGGCTGCACGGCGCGCGTCCTAACCCGATGGTGGGAGCAGTGATAGTGGCTCGCGAAAGGATTATCGGCGAGGGCTATCACGTGCGCTATGGCGAGGGTCATGCCGAGGTGAATGCCTTCAACAGTGTGAGGCCGGCCGACGAGCATCTGCTGCCGGAGGCTACTGTCTACGTTTCGCTGGAACCATGCGCGCACTACGGCAAGACACCGCCCTGCGCCGACCTTATTGTGCGCAAGGGAGTGAAGCGTGTCGTGGTGGGATGCGAAGACCCGTTCGCGCAGGTCAAAGGGCGCGGCATTGCGCGTCTGCGCGAGGCAGGCATCAGCGTCACTGTCGGAATTTTGGAGAAAGAGTGTCGCTGGCTCAACCGCCGCTTTTTCACCTATCACGCCGAGCATCGCCCGTATATCATAGTGAAGTGGGCGCAGACCGCCAACGGATTTATCGACGACGGTGGCCGCGCCATCCTGCTCAGCAACGAGCAGACGCTGATGCTTTCTCACAAAATGCGGTCGGAAGAGGATGCTATTCTTGTTGGTCACACCACAGAGGAGCGCGAACACCCACAACTCAACGTGCGCCACTGGTACGGCCCTTCGCCGAAGCGCATCGTGCTGACGCGCCAGCGCCAACTGCCTCAGTTGATAGCCGACCTGTATCAGCAGGGCGTGCAGTCGCTGATAGTGGAAGGAGGTAGGCAGACCCACGAGGCTTTTTTTGCTGCCGGAATGTGGGACGAGGTGCGCGTGGAAACAGCGCCCGTCGTGGTGGCAGGTGGTACGGTGGCACCAAAAGTTCCTACGGCAGTGGCGCTACGCAGTTTCACTACCGTGGGAAATAACACGATTGCCGTGTATACGCGCCTGGCGCCTGTCTCTACTGTTGCTGGTCAATGAGTTGCAGCGCGCGATTTACGATATCGCTCGTCTCATTGATAATGACAAAGTATTCCGTTGTCGACCAAAGGTCGCGCGCTATCAGTGCTTTCAACTGATTGCAAAGATAGGGCAGAGTACGTTGCAGTTCTTCGTCGTCCTTTGGTGTAATCTTCTGTTTTGCGGCTTCTGCCACTATTTCATCGATCAGTTTCTGAGGTATCTCATACTCCCGATGGAATTTCTCGAACGTAGGATATTTCTTTTTCAGTTGCTTACGGTTGTTGTCGACATATCGCAGGTAAGCATTTATTGATATCGACTTTGCGTTCAACTGGCGGTTGAATGGTGTGTATTTTGTAGTGTCAAGCGGCACATAGTAGTCGGGCATTATTCCGCCTCCGCCGTATACTGCGCGATGCTCCTTGAGCGTGAAGAAGCGCAGCGAGTCGGCAAAGTGTATGCTGTCAGCGTTTGTCAGTTCGCCGCTCTTCAGCCTGTTGATAAGATCCATGGCGTAGTCGCGCTGGTTACCTTTTTTATATGGCTTCTGAATGCATCGGCCGACGGGCGTATAGTAGTGGGCCGTGGTGAGGCGTATCACCGAACCGTCGGGCAGGTCGAAAATGCGCTGCACAAGTCCCTTGCCGAAGGTGCGACGCCCTACGACTATTCCACGGTCGTGGTCCTGTATGGCTCCTGTCACAATTTCAGAGGCAGAAGCCGAGTAACTGTCGACAAGCACTATCACGCGTCCTGTCTCAAACATTCCGCCCGACGTGGCGATGTAGTCGTGGCGGCGCATCCTGCGCCCCTCGGTGTAGACAATCAGTTCGTTGTCGGCCAGCAGTTCGTCGGCTATCTCTACTGCGGCATGCAGATATCCTCCACCGTTTTCCTGCAGGTCGAGCACGAGTGTCTTCATGCCCTGGCCGAGCAGAGAGGCGAGGCTTTCCTTGAATTCGTCATAGGTTTGTGCGCCGAAATTGCCAATACGTATGTATCCAACTTCTGGGCGTATCATATAAGTGGCGTCGACAGACTTGAGGGGAATCTTGTCGCGTGTTATGACAAAGCGCAGAGTGTCGCTCACGCCGCGGCGCACCACTCCGAGCACTGCCTTTGTGCCTTTCGGTCCGCGCATGCGGCGTACCATTTCCTCGCGCGGCATTTTTACGCCGGCAATAGTGGTGTCATTGACGCTGACAACGCGGTCGCCGGCCATCACGCCTTTCTTCTCCGACGGGCCGCCAGTGATGGTCTGTATCACGAGCAGCGTGTCCTCCACCACGTTAAACTGTATGCCGATGCCTTCAAAGTTGCCCTGCAGCGGCTCGTTGGCGGCCTTCACCTCCTTGGCTGTCATGTAACTGCTGTGTGGGTCGAGTTTTTCTATCATGCCACGTATGGCATCCTCAACGAGTTTTTTCTCGTCAACGCTGTCTACGTAGAGATTGTTGACGGTTATCTCGGCTATCTGCAGTTTGCGCAGTGGTATGTCGTCGTTTTTCTGTGCTGCCAGTGATGTGCTGACAAGCAACATTGCAAGGACAAGTGTCTTACGGAAGAACATTTTTTTTAGTTGACAGTTGATAGTTGACAGTTGACAGTTTTCCATTGAACATTCTTTGACCAATGTCAAAGCGGCGGAGCCGAGCGGTCGCAAAAAGCAAAAGGAGTTGTCGTAAAAACTATGAATTATGACTTGTGGATTATTCTTCCTCTTCAGGGCGGTCTTCTTCTATCACGAGGTTGTCGATGATGAAGTTCTGGCGTTCAGGTGTATTCTTACCCATGTAGTATTCGAGCAGTTTCTGCACCTGGTCGTTCTTGTTGAGCGTCACCTGTTCGAGGCGTATGTCGGGACCGATGAAACCAGCAAACTCTTCCGGCGAAATCTCGCCAAGACCTTTGAAGCGCGTTATCTCAGGATCGGGGCCAAGGTCGTTGATGGCGCTGATGCGCTCTTCCTCGCTGTAGCAGTAGCGTGTCACGAAGTCGCTCTTCTTTTGCTGCGGCTGGCGTGCGGCCTGTCTGGCGTCTTCGTCGGCGAGCACCTTTTTGTTCTTTATTTTTGTGCGGCGGTTGCGCACGCGGAAGAGTGGTGTTTGAAGTACGTAGACATGGCCTTTCTTTATCAGTTCCGGGAAAAACTGCAGGAAGAAAGTTATGATGAGCAGACGGATGTGCATACCGTCGACATCGGCATCGGTGGCCACTATCACTTTGTTGTAGCGCAGCGTGTCGAGTCCTTCTTCAATATCGAGGGCAGCCTGAAGAAGGTTGAACTCCTCGTTCTCGTAGACTACTTTCTTGGTCAGGCCGAACGAGTTGAGGGGCTTGCCGCGCAGCGAGAAGACAGCCTGCGTGTTGACGTCGCGGCTCTTGGTGATGCTGCCGCTGGCCGAGTCGCCCTCGGTGATGAAGATGCAACTCTCCTCCTTGCGCTCGTTCTTGACGTCGGAGAAATGGATGCGGCAGTCGCGCAACTTGCGGTTGTTCAGATTGGCCTTTTTGGCACGCTCGCGGGCCAGTTTTGTGACACCGGCCATAGCCTTGCGCTCGCGCTCGCTCTCTTTTACCTTCTGTTCTATCACCTCTGCCACGTCCTGGTGGATGTGCAGATAGTTGTCTACTTCCTGTTTTATGAAGTCGCCAACGTATTTGTTGATGGTTGGAGGTGCCGGCTGCTTGCTGTCATTAGGTATGGGAGCCATGGTGAGCGAGCCGAGTTTTATCTTGGTCTGGCTTTCAAAGAGCGGCTCTTCCACGTTGATGGCTATTGCGGCCACCATGCCTGAGCGGATGTCGCCATACTCATACTTGCCGAAGTATTCCTTGATGGTCTTGGCGATGTGCTCCTTGAAAGCGCTCTGGTGGGTGCCGCCCTGCGTGGTGTGCTGTCCGTTGACAAACGAGTAGTACTCCTCGCCATACTGGTTGGCATGGGTGAAGGCTATCTCAATGTCGTCGCCCTTCAGGTGGACGATGGGATAGAGTGCATCGTTGGTCATGCGGTCCTTGAGCAGGTCTTCCAGCCCGTGGCGCGAGATGATGCGGCGACCGTTGTACATTATTGTCAGCCCCGTGTTGAGGTAGGTATAGTTGCGGAGCATGGTCTCTACTGTCTCGTCGTGGAACTGATAGCCGATGAACATCGTGTCGTCGGGCTCGAAGAAGATGTATGTGCCGTTCTCATCCTGTGTCGGTTCGGTGGTGTCGCTCACCAGTTCGCCGCGCTCGAAGACGGCACGGCGCACCTTGCCGTCGCGAAACGAGGCCACCTCGAAGCGTGCGCTCAGCGCATTGACGGCTTTCACGCCGACACCATTCAGCCCTATTGACTTTTTAAAAGCCTTTGAATCGAACTTTCCGCTGGTGTTAAGGATACTTACGCTCTCTATCAGTTTTCCCTGCGGGATGCCTCGGCCGTAGTCGCGCACTGAAATGCGCAGCCCATCTTCAATATTCACCTCGATGCGCTCGCCGGCATGCATCTTAAACTCGTCGATGGAGTTGTCGAACACTTCTTTCAGCAGCACGTAAATGCCGTCTTCGGCCGACGAACCGTCGCCGAGCCTTCCGATATACATGCCAGGGCGTAGGCGGATGTGTTCCAGGCCCGTCAGGGTCTTGATATTCTCGTCGCCATAGTCGACGACGTCCTGTGGGATTATGGTTGTTTCGTCTGTCATAGTGGTTTCTTGTAGCAGCGGCGGCGCTTGTGTTGCTCATGGTCCAGATATTGCCACTGGCTCTGCACCTTGTCGTTGGTTTCCATCTCAACGTGGGTCTCGCCCCACTTGAAGCCGTATTTCTGATACCATGGGATGAGGTCGTAGAAGAGCAGCGAGTTGGCGCCTTTCTTTCTGTATTCGGGCAGCACTCCGATGAGGAGCAGGTCGACGACGTCGGTCTTGCGCATCTTCAATGCGCGCAGCACGTGCCACCATCCGAAGGGCCACAGACGTCCGTTGCGGCATTTCTGCAGTGCACGGGTGAGCGAGGGAATGGTGATGCCCACTCCCACAACGTCATGGCCGGGAGTGTTCCAGTCTTCTACGATGCAAAGCAGGTTCATATCGAGCACGGGATAGTACATCTTGACATACTCGTCAATCTGATGGTCGGACATTTCGGAGTATCCGTAGAGGTGGCCGAAGGTACGGTTGACGACATCGAACACCTTGCGTCCGTATTGGTCTTTGCCGAAAATCTGGCTGCGCTTTATCTTGACGGTATGCAGGTTGTAGCGTTTCTGTACCATCTCGGCAATCTTGAGAAACTTCTCAGGCATTCCCTCCTTTGGCACGTAGAGTTTGTATTCCACGTAGTCGTTGTCTTTTTCCCATCCTCCCATCTGTTCCATATGCTGCGGATAGTATGGATGGTTGTAACCTGTCGCCATTGTGCCGAGTTGGTCGAAACCGCGCGTGAGCATTCCCTCGGGGTCCATGTCGGTGAAGCCAAGCGGCCCCACTATTTCCGTCATGCCGCGCTCGCGTCCCCACATGGCAACGGTGTCGAGCAGCGCGCGGCTGACGTCTGGGTTGTCCTCAAAGTCGAGCCAGCCGAAGCGTACGCTCTGGCGCTGCCACTGCTCGTTGGCGCGGCGATTGATGATAGCGGCTACGCGACCCACGGCCTTGCCGTCGCGAAAGGCCACAAAGTAGTCTGCCTCGCAAAACTCAAAGGCGGCGTTCTTGTCCTTGCTGAAGGTGCGCACCTCGTCGCGGTATAGGTTTGGTGCGTCAAATTTGTTTCCGCGATACAGGTCGTAGTGCACCTGTATGAAAGTGTCGAGGTCGCGGCGTGTCGTCACCTTGCGTATTTCTATTGAAGCCATCTTTTTCTTCTTCGCTGTATTTATCTCAGCAAAGGTACGCATTTCCAGTGAAACGCTTGTGACGTAGAAACTTAAAAAAATAAAAAACACTCTTTTGCTTTTTTCCGCCCCGTGCAACAGCGTTTCCGACGGAAATAACTGCTTTGGCAAAAATTCTTGCTGTTTTTAAAAAAATTACAACAGCTGTGGCAAAAATTTTAGCTGTTTTTAAAAAAATTACAACAGCTGTAGTTTTTGCCACAGCTGTTGTAATGAAAACGGCAAGCGTACAGACGTCTTGCGCCCGCTCTTTCAGGATGGTCTCACGAGCGTGCCGCCTTGTGCCATTTGCGCCATCCGAGGATGGCAATCACTACATAGAGAGCATAGAGTGAGGCCTTGAACGGAATGTCTTTGTAGAAGTAGAGGGCACTGCTCACCACGTCGACGGCAATCCAGATGGCCCACTGCTCTACATATTTGTGGGCGAGAGCCCATATTCCGAGGATGCTGAGCGCTGTGGTGAAACTGTCGGCAAGCGGCACGGTGCTGTTGGTGAACGTGACGAGGAGCCAGTAGATGGTTGCCCACACCGCTGCGGTCAGCGCGAGCCACGGTGCTATCAGTCGTGGCGGAAAATGGGTGATGGGCTGTGGCTGGCGCCCGCTGCCGCCACGCATCCAGCGCCAGTAGCCATAGACGGTCATTGACAGATAGTAGAACTCCATGCCGCAGTCGGCATAGAGGCCCTTCTGATAGTAGAGCACAATGCCCAGCGACTGCATGAGAAAGCCTACGGCCCACATCCATACACTGGCGCGGTATTCCAGCAGAATGTATGCCAGACCAAGCACAGTGGTCAGGATGTCAAGCCAGTGGGATGAAAGGAATTCGTAAGCCATAATTTAGAATTTTTTTTTTACGACAGCCCCTTTCCTGTCAACTCAGTCAAAATCGCAGTGTCACGCTTCCCATCATGGTGAAGCCGGCAGAGGGGATGAAGCCTATCTGATAGTAGCGGTTGTCGTTGGGGTGGCCGCCGCTGGCGTAGATGGCAGAGTAGACCCATCCGCTGGCAGCGTAGTGGCGGTTGAACACGTTGTTCATGTTGAGGGCGAAGATGGCTTCCTTGATGCCCAGGCGGCGCAGCGGCGTGGTGTAACTCACGTTGAAGTTTGACACGCTGTAGGCTGGCAGTGAGCGCTCCTCACATTCGGTGTTGTCGAGATACTGGCGGTCGACGTAGGCGGTATGCCATGTGGCCTGCCATCCGCGATGGTGGAGACTGACAAAAGTATTGCTCAGCAGCGAGGGAGAGAAGGCCAGCGTCGAGCGGTCGTAGTGGATGGTCTGCGAACCGTTGTCCCAGTCTTCCACCACTTCGTCGAAGTCGTGAATGCTGTTGCGGCTGACAGCCATATTGTGGTCTACCGACAGCCACGGCGTTATTTCCAGTCCTGCCTGCAGTTCCAGTCCGAGGCGATAGGAGTCGTCGATATTTGTAGTGAGGTTTTCGCCGATGTCGCTGACCTGTCCGGTCTGAACAAACTGGTCTGTATATTTCATGTAGTAGACGTTGGCTCCGAAGCGCAGGCTGTTGGAGTTGTAGGTATAGCCTATCTCGTAGTCGGTAAGTTTCTCCGGACGCGGGGCAGGGTAGGAGCCGTTGTCGGTGAAGTTGTTGCGCTCAGGCTCGCGGTGGCTGATGGCGACAGAAGCATATGCAAGATGATTGCCCTGATGCCAACTCAATCCTGCCTTAGGGTTGAAGAAGTTGTACTGCTTGTCGATGTCGAGTTGCTGGTTATAATAGCCCGAGCCGTCGTCGTAGAACTTGTCGTTTATGCCGTCTGTGCGATAGCCGACAGAGCGCATCTGAATGTCACCGAAGACATCCCACTGGTCGTTGATGTGATAGGCGGCCTTGACAAAGTAACTATAGTCGTCTTTTTCGGCGTCAGAGTCGTAGTATTGGTAGTCGCCGAGCGAGAGGTATTTGGCAAGAACCCATGGATTGTCGGTATAGGTGACGTAGCCGAAGTGGTTGCCGCGGAACTGCTGTGCAGAAAGTCCAAGCACCACGTCCCACTGCTCGTCGCGGTAGTTGGCATTCCAAACTGCACCGCAGGTGTTCTGCGACAGACCTTTCTTGCGTATGAAATCAGCGCGCTTGATGTTCGAGCCGTCACCTGACGTTGCCGTCATGCCAAATTTCGACAGTTTGTTGCTGGGGCGGAGTTCGCGATAGTAGCCGTAGCCGTATGTATAGTGCAGCGAGGCGGTAGTACTCCAGTGTTCGTCGATGTCCCAGGCCGCCGACAGAATGTTATGGCTCTGCCAGAAATTGTCGGTGGTCTTGTCCCAGAGCGAGCCGTCTACCATGGTGTATCGCTCGGTCATGTAGTTGCCGTCGAGGTCTTGCAGGAAATTGCCGTTGGCGTCGTACTTCAGGCGTTCGTACAGCGTATTGTAGCGACCGAGGCCTTTCTGATAGAGGTCGCGGTAGGTGCGGATGCCAGTCGACGCGCCGTATGTGCCGTCCATCAGACTGAGGTCGTTGTCGCCTGCCGTAATGCCGTTCCATGCCTGTCCGGTCTTCTCGAAGTTGCCGATGTTCTTATAGCGTATCTGGAAATTGTCGCCCATCCATGTCAGACCGCCGTAGTATGAGCCGCTGCGTCCGCTGGTGCCGTGGATATATCCGTCGGTGCGCGTCTCGTGATACGCTCCGTCGAAGATGAGATGATTGAAAAGCAGTCCTGTTGAGAATTTCAGGCCGGCGTTCATCGTGTTGTACGAACCGTAGGCCGCCGAAACCTCAAGGCTGCGCGTGGTGAGCGGTGTGGCGGATGCCAGGGCTACCGTGCCGCCGAAGGCGCCGTCGCCATTGGTCGACGTTCCCACTCCGCGCTGTATCTGCACGCTTCCCAGCAGTGATGCGTACGAATTCATGTTAGCCCAGAAGACGCACTGGTCTTCCGGAGAGTTTAGGGGCACTCCGTCGAGCGTCACGTTGATGCGCGAATCGCCTGCACCGCGGATGCGCATGTACGTCGTACCGGTGCCAAGACCGTTTTCGCCCCAGGCCATAACGCCGGGAGTGCGGGCAAAGAGGAACGGAAGTTCGCGCCCTGTGTTGGAGAAGGCGTTGAGTTCCTGTTTGCGGATGTTGCTCACGGCGTAGGGCGCATTCTTCTGAGCCCTCACGCCCTTTACCACAACTTCCTGAAGGCGCTCCACGCGGCTGGAGTCGTAGACCACGGCATCTTGTGCCACGGCAGATGCTGCACTCATCAGTGCAACGGAAAACAAAAGTTTCTTCATTGTCTGGATATGTATGTTACGCGTTGTTTGAACATTCATCCCTACGTCGGCATTGTCCGCATCAGGTTAAGGAGGGTATTATCTCAGCCGCCAAAACAGGACGGCACCCCTTAATATTCGGCTGCAAAGGTAAGAAGAAGAGTGTAAACGCCAAAAGAAAAACCAGCCTTTTTTCTTCAGAAAGAAACTTTACTGTTGCTTTGTTTCCTTTCAAAGAAATTTTTTATCCTGTTTTGTTTCTTTTTGAAGAAGTTTTGGAATAAAAGTAAAAAAACGTTTTTTATTTTGTATTCCGCTCGCTTAATCGTACCTTTGCCTTACAAACAAAGGGAAATAAAGGAAACATATTTATGTCAAGAGTTCTAATGATCGGAGCAGGCGGTGTGGCTACCGTAGCGGCTCACAAGATGGCGCAGAATGCCGGTGTGTTTACAGAATTGATGATTGCCTCGCGCCGGCGCGAGAAGTGCGACGACATAGTAAGCGCACTGAAGCAGCGGTATCACAAGTTGCCGAAATTGCAGACGGCACAGGTGGATGCCGACAGCATTGAGCAGTTGACGGCACTGTTTGACAGTTACAAGCCGGAACTTGTCGTAAACCTTGCGCTGCCATATCAGGATCTTACAATCATGGAAGCCTGTCTGGCCAGCGGTTGCCACTATCTTGACACGGCCAACTATGAACCTAAGGACGAGGCCCATTTTGAATACTCATGGCAGTGGGCCTATCGCGAGCGCTTCGAGAAGGTCGGACTGACTGCTATCCTCGGCTGCGGCTTCGACCCGGGTGTGAGCGGCATTTATACCGCCTATGCAGCAAAGCACCATTTCGACGAGATGACGCAACTTGATATCATCGACTGCAATGCCGGAAACCACCACAAGGCTTTTGCCACCAATTTCAATCCTGAGATAAACATACGCGAGATTACGCAGAAGGGGCTGTACTATGAGGATGGCAAATGGCTTGAGACGGAACCGCTCAGCGTTCACCAGCCAATCGACTACCCGAATATCGGTCCGCGCGAAAGTTATCTGATGCACCACGAAGAGTTGGAGTCGCTCGTACTCAACTTCCCGTCGATACGGAAAGCCCGTTTCTGGATGACATTTGGCCAGCAGTATCTCACATATCTCGATGTGATACAGAATATAGGCATGAGCCGTATCGACGAAGTCGTTTACGAGGCCCCGAAAGCCGACGGCACCGGCGTGGAACGTGTTAAGATAGTTCCATTGCAGTTCCTGAAGGCCGTCCTGCCCAATCCTCAGGATCTTGGAGAGAACTACGACGGCGAGACAAGCATTGGCTGCCGCATCAAGGGCGTAAAGGACGGAAAGCAGCGCTCATACTATGTCTACAACAACTGCTCTCACCAGGCTGCCTACAAGGAAACAGGAATGCAGGGCGTGAGTTACACCACCGGCGTGCCTGCAATGATCGGCGCAATGATGCTGCTGAAGGGACTCTGGCGCAAACCAGGTGTGTGGAATGTCGAGCAGTTCGACCCAGACCCCTTCATGGAGCAGTTGAATGTGCAGGGACTGCCATGGCATGAGCAGTTCGACGGCGAATTCCCCGACGAATTGTAGCAGAAGCCTTTTGGCGGTAGCGTTTTGAGCAAGGCTGTGATTCACAGCCTTTTTTGTTGACCCTGTCGCGCGCGCGTATATATATTAATAATGTGGAGCACGAAATCCAGAACCCTGGACTCGTGCCCCACAATGTTTTTGCAATGCTCAGAGGCTTACTCTTCGACCGCTGTCTGCGCGGCGGCCAGACGGGAACTGATTATCAGTACATTACAGAGAATCTGAGAAACATTATGAGCATGAACTGCACATTCTGCAAATTGGCGTGTTTCCTTTTGGGTTTTAGCAAAATAACTCTGATTGGTTATGTGGACCGAATGATCTTTTTTGACACCCAGAGCCATCGGGGAAGTCTGGCTCTAAGGGCATTGTATCCTGACGAATGGAGCCAATTCAGGTTCAGGCATACGAATGCATGCCGCCCAGGAAATAGTTCACGCCGAAATATGTCATCAGAATGCTGAGGAAGGCCAGCAGCAGGTAGAGGTGATACCACAATGGCTTGCGGAGCCACGCGAATGTCTGGCGGTGGAGTGGTATGGCGTAGACCATCAGTGTGATTAGCGCCCACACCTCCTTCGGGTCCCATCCCCAGTATCGTCCCCACGACTGGTTGGCCCATATGGCTCCGATGAAGATGCCTGCGGCCAGACAGAAGACGGCGGGAAAGAGCAGCACCTGCGTGATGTGGGTGAGTTGGGCTACCTGCCCGTCATAGTTCCTGCGGCCCAACAGCAGCACGAGGGCTGTCAGGGCATTGAACATGGTGAAGGCCAGCAGCGAGTAGGCCAGCATGATGATGCAGACATGGAGGCTGAGCAGCGGCGAACTGAGTACGGGCATGAGCGGGGTTATCCGCGGGTTGCTCTCGCCGAGCATCGACACCAAGAGCGTCAGACCCGTCAGCAGGGTGCCGAAGGGGATGACCAACGCATAGCGGCGCTGCAGGAGCAGCGTGAGCAATAATGTGCAGATGGCCATGAACTGCATGGTCTCGTAGCCGTTGGACAGGGGCAGGTGACCGCTGACATAGCCACGCAGAGTCGTAACACCTATCAGATAGATGAGGCATAGTATGAGCACGATGTTCACCAGAAACGTGACACCCGGAACCTGTAACCTGAAACCTGAAACCTGAAACCAGAAACCTGAATACACCTTCCGTTTTCGCAGCCATGCTGCCACATAGACGAAGAACAGCACGATGCCGAGGGTCAGCATCCCCATCGCTAGCGGACGGGTTTTCTCTACCTTATTATATATCTTCTCGGCCTGGAAGCGGGCTGGCGAGGGCAGCATCCCGTCGGCCTCCTTCTCCTGATATTTCCTGATTTTGCCAGCCAACTCGTCCAGGTCCGTCCAGCGTTTCATCCATACCATCTCACCTGCATAGTCAAGCGACTTCTTGGTGAACGTCCACTTGTCCTCGGACATATCCTTAGGCAGGTTGTCGCCCTGCGAGTACCAACGGAGCGTGCCATCGTCTGCCCGACAGGGGAAGATGCGTATGAGTTGTCCGTTGAAGAGCATCAGAAGGATGTTCATCTTCTCGTCGGCCTCGCGGATAGACTGTATGCCTTCGGGCTTCACGCCACGCATGATGTCGGTCATCGGGCGTTCCAGTTTGTAGCCGTCGCGGCCGAAGAAGTCGTTGTAACTGGCATGGCTGCCTTTCGTGCCGACGATGGTGCGGGCGCGCCCCTTCACCTTGATGAACGGCTTGTCGGTCCAGTCGGTGGGGAAGAACATCCAGCCTGTCAGCACCTGCTCGGCGGTGAGCCCCTCGTAGGTGGGCTTGCCGTAGAGTTTGGTGGTGAAGTCACGGGCTACCGTCTGCAGCGGACAGATGCGCCCGTTGTAGTAGGCATAGAGATTGCCGAACTCAGCGGCGGTGCGCTCCGGCAGTGTCTTCGGCTGTTCAGCGGCCTGTATGGTGGTACAGCCGAGCAGGCACACGAACAGCAGTATGGCGGCCATACGTCGGCTGGCCAGCAGTGGCCGCAGCCCCTCGCCGGGCAGCACGAGCAGCAGGAGCATGGAGATGAAGAGCAGCAGGTAGCCGGCGTAGGTGATGCCGATGCCCCACGGGTCGTGGCTCACGGCGAGGATGGTGCCCTGCGCGTCGTCGTCGTAGCCCGACTGATAGAAACGATAGCCTGCGTATTCCCCGATGTGGTTCATGGAGATATGCAGCGAAGTAAGGCTGTCTCCTTTCTCCAGTATTTCAACGACAGAGACGTAATCCATTGCCGACAGCGTGCCCGGATAGGTCTCTACCTCAAATGCGGACAGTAGCAGCGTGAACGGCAGGCTGACCGCAGACTGGTTCTCGCTGTTTACAAACTGCTGCTCGTGCGCCCCTAAACGGAGGTGCACCATGCCCTGCTCGCCCCAGAGACGGGTTGTCAGGGCCCCTGCCAGAATGAGCAGGAAGGCGGCATGGAGCAGGGCTGTGGCAGGGCGGCGGAACAGGCGAGCCTTCAGCATGACTGCTATGCTACACACAGCCAGTAGTGCCCAAAGTGCGACAAACCACCATGAGCCATAGACGTGGGTTGCCGCGAAGCCGTGGCCCTCGGTCTTCTCAATGAATGTTGCCGCCATGAGCACTATGGTCACGGCGGCAAGCAATAGGAAGGGGATATGTCTTATTCTCACAACTCTGTGGTTTCAGGTTTCAGGTTTCAGGTTCCAGGTTCCAGGTTTCAGGTTTCAGGTTTCAGGTTTCAGGTTTTAGGTTTCAGGTTCCAGGTTTCAGGTTTCAGGTTTCAGGTTTCAGGTTTTAGGTTTCAGGTTCCAGGTTCCAGGTTTCAGGTATCAGAGTGAGTCGATGAATTTCACCACGGCATCGCGCTCCTTCTTCGACAGCGTGCGGAAGTTCTCCACACTCTTGCGGGCATCGCTGTTCTGGGCACCATGCCACATGATAGCCTCGATGACATTGCGGGCACGACGGTCGTGCAGACGGTCCTGGTGGCCTACGTTCAGCAGCGACAGGCCGCGGCCCCAAAGCGGGGTGGTGCGACACCAGCCGGTGCGTATGTCGTTCACCATCTGCAACTTGTGCTGAATCATGTCGGTGTAGGGCCATATCTTCTGGTTAGGATAGCGGGGCATGTCGCCGTTGCCGAACAGGCCGTTGGGGTCCTGGATGTCGTCGGCACCCGTGGTCCACGACGGGCGGTGGCAGTAGGTGCAGCCCATCTCGGTGAACTTCTGCTTGCCCAGCCGGAACTGCTCAGTGTCTACGTCGCGGGCGGCTGGAACGGCCAGGCCGCGGTGCCACACCATGAAGTTCTTATACTCCTCAGCGGTCATCTCCACATCCTGCTCCTTCGATGTTAGGTAGTTGTAGATGTCCTGCTCCACGTTGCCCGTCTTGTTCCACTCGGGATAGTAGTTGTAGAACTCTTTCTGCACGTCGGGGTCCTGCGACGATGTCAGGGCATAGTACTTGCCGGCCAGGTCGAGATAGTGATAGCGGCGGTCGGGGCGCGTCACGTTGGTGATGTTCCAGATGGCGTTGGCACCAGCGGCATCGAGCACGGGGCCGCGGCTCAAGGCGTAAGTGTAGCGGCGCACCCACTTCTTGCCCGGCGACGCGGCGTTGGTGTACCAGCCCACATACT
>FLNZ01003224.1_pt1 | contig 48942 bp, 45 predicted proteins | sample 1140391 | NCBI WGS metagenome assembly FLNZ01 (sample SAMEA3878171, study PRJEB12797) | bioreactor metagenome | biome: Moose rumen | place: Sweden | collected 2011-10 | reverse complement strand
ATAGAACATCCCTAATGTATTATAATGGATAAGAGTAAAGATACAGTTGGTAACAGTAAACAATCCCTTCCTTTAAGGGAGGGCTGGAGTGGGTCTTTCGTCCCGGCCGACCGTTTGGCCAATGTGCAGGAATACTACTTCAGCCGCAAACTGAAGGAGGTGGCACAGATGAACGCCGAAGGAAAGAATGTCGTATCACTCGCCATAGGCAGTCCCGACATGCCTCCTTCGAAGGAAACCATCGAAGTGCTATGTCGCGAAGCACACAAGGCAGACACACATGGCTACCAGCCCACCGTGGGCACACCCGAATTGCGCCAGGCTATGGCAGGATTCTACCGACGCTGGTACGGAGTGCAACTCGACCCAGCCACCGAGATACAGCCACTCATTGGCTCCAAAGAAGGCATCTTGCACGTCACTCTTGCCTTCGTCAACCCTGGCGACAAGGTGCTTGTACCTAACCCTGGCTACCCCACCTACACGGCTCTGAGCCAACTGTTAGGAGCGGAAATCGTAAACTACAACCTGCACGAAGCAAACGGATGGCAACCCGACTTCGACCAACTGGAGAAAATGGTAAATGGTAATTCGTCAGATGGCAAATACAAATTGCTATGGACCAACTACCCCAACATGCCCACGGGAGCAAATGCCCGACGCGAGACCTACGAACGTCTGGTGGACTTCGCCCGTCGCCACAACATCGTCATTGTCAACGACAATCCCTATTCCTTCATCCTGAACAGAGACGAACGCCTGAGCATCTTGCAGATACCCGGTGCCAAGGACTGCTGCATCGAGTTTAACTCCATGTCCAAGTCACACAACATGCCCGGGTGGCGCGTAGGCTTGCTCGCCACCAATGCCGAGTTCATCAAATGGATATTAAAGGTAAAATCCAACATCGACAGCGGTACCTTCCGTCCCCTGCAACTGGCAGCGGTACAAGCTTATCAGAATTCTGACGAATGGCATCAGCAGGCAAATATCGAGACCTACGCTCATCGTCGTCAGATGGCGGAGGACATACTTACCACACTCGGTTGCACCTTCGACCCCAAACAGGTTGGAATGTTCCTCTGGGGCCGCATTCCCGACCACTACACCGATGCCGAGGAACTGACGGAGCGCGTGCTCCACGAGGCACGCGTGTTCATCACCCCCGGATTTATTTTCGGCACTCAGGGACAGCGTTACATACGCATCTCGCTCTGTGCCAAGGATGACCAATTCAGGGAAGCGCTGCAGAGAATTAAAGAATTATAAAAAATTGAAAAATAAAGATATGGAACTTGATTTATTGCCATTAGACCTCCCTTGCGACCGCAAGCGCCCCTTCGTGATAGCCGGCCCATGTTCTGCCGAGACCGAAGAGCAAGTAATGACCACAGCCCGCCAATTAGCGGAAAAAGGCTGCCACATGTTCCGTGCAGGAGTATGGAAGCCACGCACACGCCCTGGATGCTTCGAGGGTCACGGCGAGCCAGCCCTCGTGTGGTTGCAACAGGTGAAACAGGAAACAGGTATGCTCACTGCCATTGAAGTGGCAAAGCCGGAGCATGTGGAACTGGCACTCCGCTACGGCATTGATATCCTTTGGATTGGGGCACGCACTACGGTCAATCCCTTTGCCGTTCAGGAGATAGCCGATTCGCTGCAGGGTGTCGATGTGCCTGTCTTCGTCAAGAACCCCGTAAGCCCCGACCTCGAACTATGGGTAGGTGCCATGCTTCGCCTCAATAAGGCCGGCGTAAAGCGCCTGGGTGCCATACATCGCGGATTCACCAGCATTGACCAGAAACTCTACCGCAATACTCCCATGTGGCACATCCCCATCGAACTCCATCGCCGCTACCCCGACCTCACCATCGCCTGCGACCCCAGTCACATGGGCGGACGGCGCGACCTCGTGGCACCCCTCTGCCAGCAGGCCATGGACATGGGCTTCGACGGACTGATTGTCGAGAGCCACTGCAACCCCGATGAAGCATGGAGCGATGCTTCGCAACAGGTGCTTCCCGATGTGCTGGACTTCATCATCGACCGACTCGTCATACGCGACAATGCCGAAATGACCGAGTCGCTGGCCAGCCTGCGCAAGCAAATAGACGAGATGGACACACAACTCATGGATCTCCTGACCAAGCGCATGCGCGTCAGTCGCGAGATTGCCACCTACAAGAGGGAACACAACATGGCTGTCGTCCAAGCCACTCGCTACAACGAGATACTCGACAAACGCGGGGTTCAAGGTTCGCTCTGCGGCATGAGTTCCGACTTCGTGCGCCGCGTCTATGAAGCCATCCACGAGGAAAGCGTAAGGCAACAGATGGAAATCATTAACAAGTAGGATTCAAAACGATAACGATAACGATAACCCTAACGATAACGAAAACGATAACGAAAACTCATCTTTCGGAAGTTAAAGGAGTTAAAGAAGTTAATGGAGTTAAAGGACGATGCCATTTGGTTGCTGTATGCTTTCAGACTTGAAGATTGGCTGCAAAAACAATTGTCCTTTAACTTCCCCAAGAGAGCGGAGCGAACTAACTCCTTTAACTTCTTTAACTTCCAATAAATTGAAAGATGCAAAACTTAAAAACGATAACGATAACGATAACGATAACGAAAACCTTCAATTTTCAATTTTCAATCTTCAATTTTCAATTTTCAATCTTTAATTTGTAATGAAAATTTTAATTCTTGGTGCCGGCAAGATGGGCAGTTTCTTTACCGACGTACTAAGTTTTGAACACGAGACTGCCGTATATGAGGTCGATGCCAAGCGAATGCGCTTCCTATACAACACCTTGCGCTTTACCCAGTTAGAGGAAATCCGCGACTTCCACCCCGACCTTGTCATCAACTGCGTCACACTCAAGTACACCATTCCCGTATTTGAGCAAATCATTCCCTATCTCGACCACGAGTGCATCATCAGCGACATCGCCAGCGTCAAGACAGGGCTCCACGAGTTCTACCGGCGATCGGGCATGCACTATGTCAGCACCCACCCCATGTTCGGTCCCACCTTTGCCAACCTCGGGGCACTGGCTTCCGAGAATGCCATCGTCATCTCCGAAGGCGACCACCTCGGACGCGTATTCTTCCTCGACCTCTACCGTCGCCTCGGACTCAATGTCCACGAATACACCTTTGCCGAGCACGACGAAGCCATGGCCTACTCCCTCTCCGTGCCCTTCGTTTCCACCTTTGTGTTCTCTGCCGTAATGAAGCATCAAGATGCCCCTGGCACCACCTTCAAGCGCCATCTCGCCATTGCACGTGGCGTGCTCTCCGAGGACGACACCCTCCTGCGCGAAATCCTCTTCAACCCACGCACCAAGACCCATGTTGAGGGCATCCGTGCCGAACTAAAGGACCTCATCCAAATCATCGACAACCGCGACGAGGAAGCCCTTGCCCACTACCTCACCAAGATACGCAAGAACATCAAGTAAGTAGTCAAGCCCCCCTGAATAATTCTCAAGAGGAAAACGTATCCTCTTCTCACCTCTCACCTCTCACCTCTCACTTGCCACTTCGTTGCCACTTCGTTCTCGCTATTCGCTCGCGACCCCTTTGGCGTTCTCACCTCCCCTTTAAGGGGAGGCCGGGAGGGGTATCTTCTCAATGTGTACACGCATTATAGGGGCGTATGCAAACTCTATTCCGCGTCGTTGAACGTCCGTTCCACGACGTTGAATGTCCGTTCCACGTCGTTGAACGCAAATTCCACGACGGAGATTATAGAAAGCACCGAGACGTTTTACATTATGCACCGAGACGTTTTACATTATGCACCGAGACGTTTTACATTATGCACCGAGGCGTTTGGTTTGAATCGTCACGACGATAGGTCTAAGACCCTATATTACGTTTTACATTTTCCCTTGTAGGTGGTGCAAACAAACGCTCCCCGAAGCCGACTTTTACGCTTCGGGGAGCAATCTTTTCGTTTTAGTTTTAGTTTTTGTTTTCGTTTATCGTTTCAGCACCACATCGTTTGGAGCGTTCCAAACTAAAATGTGCATATCTTATTTAAGGATATGCACAAAATATTTAATTTAATATAAATAATTAATTTTATACCAAATGTATCACTCAGAATTAGAATCACTAGTCCCTAAAGCTTTATATAATCCCTTTACAAGATTGGACAATATTGTGACCTCTGCTTGTAAATGAGCAATTACATTTAATAAATCACCAGTTGTATTGATATTATTAACTTGTAATCCTTCGACAAAACCACTATCATTTAAATGATTATTAACGGCACTATACAAATTTGCATCATTCCAATCAATATCTACTGCATTAACTGATGGTTTCCATTTTGATGCATCACCATTAGTTGTCCAAACATCTGCATTTGCAGAATTATTCCAAAATGTCGATCCTTTAGTACCTTTACTACCTGCTGGTATATTTTTAAATGAAATATTATCAATATCTGCAGAAAATATAGGTGATGCGACAGTACCACCATTTTTGTTTATATTTTCAATTGTCATAATTATAAATTTATTTTCATATATTTTATTTTGTCCATGTTATATGTAATGTTTTACCTCTTACAGAACTATCACCATCCCAGAATCTTACATTATAACCTGTTGGTGGTGTTAATTCAACTTCTTCATAACTCATATCACCTGTGCCATAACCAGTATCATCAACTATATTTGGTGTTCCCCAGATAGTTGGATAAATATAAACTATTACATCACCGGTTGTAGATGGGATAGTTAATGTTGATGGGCCAGTTGTAGATGTTGTAGGATTTTGACCATTGACAATGGATTTTAATTGATCAGAATTTTCAAATTGTTCATTTGTTACATGTCCAACATACCAATAATAAGTGGTTGTTTGTGCCGTTCCGCCGCCACCGTTTAGTATCAAGTTCACCAGTGCCGTCACGTCGGCAAGGTTCACAACGCCGTCTTCATTGATGTCGCCCTTCACAATAGTTTGGGCGTTGGTGTTCACTGCACTTAGAAGCAGTGTAGCGAAAAGGAATAAAAGTCGTTTCATGGGTGTTCTATTTATGATTTCATTTAAGATAACCAGCCACATTTGTTTCCTTGTAGGATGGACGAACATTGCAAGTGTTCATATCTGATTTTTCTGCTCTATCTTTCAGTTCTATAAGAATCGTACGATTCTTATCTGTTTTTAATAAATCACAAATCCATTTTACGGCTTCATTTTCTTCTGCACTATAAGCAATTATCTCTTTTGACAAGGTTTGTAGAGCCTTCTTTCGCTTGTCACGTTTGTAAATATAATAGGCTAATAAAAAGCCGCCTATAGTAATGAGTAACTCAAGAATAGCCTGAATGGCTTGAATACATACAATTGTTTTTTCCATAATTATATTAATTTAAAGTAAATAAATAGTTTCTATGTTTGACAATAGGCACAAAGAAAACGTGGACAATTACTTTCGTCTACGTTCTATCTGGTATCGCCAAACACCTTGACTGCTTCAACGAGTAAAAGCCCACGCCATCGGCGTGAGCATCCGAGCCTTTTACTCTTGCAGTCCTTTGAAATTGGCGATTTCGATAGAACAAGAACTAAAGCGGACGCTTCTTCTTATGTATGTCTAATTTACGTTTATCTGTTCATTGGCGGAGATTATAATGTTATAATAATGTTTTCGCAGGCAAAGTTACGAAAGAATAATGAATATACAAAGAATAAAGGAACAAAAAATGACCGCCAACCATGGTATTGCTGTATTGCTGTATTAGGACTAAAGGCAAAAGGCTAAAAAATGAAGACACAATAAGATGTAGGGACGCGACGAGTCGCGTCCCTATCTCTTACGGATTGTGGTCAAACGGGGCTTATTTCACCTCGATTTGGCGGCTGACCTTCACTTCCTCCTTCTTCATCTTGGGCAGGGTGACAGTGAGGATGCCATTCTCCACCTTGGCTGCGATGTTGTCCTTATCCACATCGTCGGGCAGTGTGTAGTTCTGCTGATAGTTGGTGAAGGAGAATTCGCGGCGCAGGTAGTGCTGCTTCTTGTCCTCCTCCTTGTGCTCCATCTTGTTTTCGATGCAAAGGGACAGGTTGCCCTCATCGTTGATGTGTACGCGGCAGAACTCTTTCTTGATGCCAGGGGCAGCCACTTCCATGGTGTATGCCTCGGGGCTTTCCTTTACATTGACTGCGGGTGCAGTAACATGGGTGTGCGGCATGACGTCGCTGTGGATGAAATCGTCAAACACTGTTGGGAACCAACTGTTTCTAAACATTACTGGTAACATAGTTTTGTCCTCCTTTTAGTTAATATTGAAAGATTCTTAATTCTCATCTCTGTGTTCACCCTATATGTGACAAGCACCGTGCCACTCCGAAAACGAGGACATTATGGCACGACACGCGGACAATAAGGCAGAAAAGTGGAAAAGATAGCACGAAACGATAACGATAACGATAACGATAACGAAAACGATAACGAAAACGATAACGAAAACGATAACGATAACGATAACGATAACGATAACGATAACGAAAAGGAAACACTAAAACTAATTTTCATTTTTCAATTCTTATTCGTACCTTTGCCTCGTAGAACTCGGCGAAGGTACTCACGCTCGACAATAAAAAAGAAGACAATTCTTTTTGCATTGTTCTCGCTTATTCGTACCTTTGCCTCGTAAAACTCGGAACTACATGATAGGAACCATCACAAACACCTGCACCATCATCGTTGGGTCGGTAGTGGGTGCCATGCTGAAGAGGGGCATAAAGCCCGAATGGCAAAAGGTTTTGTTCACCGCCATGGGACTGGCTTCACTGGCACTGGGATTTAATGCCGTTTGCCTGAACATGTCCAAGAGCCAATATCCCGTACTCTTTATCCTAAGCCTGAGCATCGGAGGGCTGATAGGCACGATGCTGGACTTGGACGGGAGGTTCAAGCGTCTGGTGGACAGGCTGTCCCACAAATCGGACGAAAGGGACGATGTTCCAGCGACAGACAAGCGCCCCGACCTTGCCACGGGATTGGCCACAGGTGTGCTGCTGTACTGCATTGGCACGCTGAGCATAGTTGGCCCCATCAACAGCGCACTGCTGGGCGACAACTCATTCCTGTTTACCAATGCCACCCTTGACCTCGTGACTTCGGCGGTGCTGGCTGCCACATACGGCATCGGCATGGTGCTGGCCGCGCCCATACTCTTTTGCTGGCAGGGCAGCATCTGGCTCATTGCCCGACTGTGTGGCAATGTCATTCCCGACGAACTGTTGTGTGAATTGCAGATTGTGGGCGGCGTACTGATTGCCGCCTCGGGCTTGGCCATATTAAACATCAAGGACTGCAAAACGCTCAACTTGCTGCCGAGCCTTGCAGTCCCTGTGATTTATTTCGTATTGCTTTACCTCCTGTGACCTCCCCTAACCCTACCTCCGTCGCAATCATAGATTGCTCCCCTCATCAGGCATTGATTGCCAAAGGGCAATCATCTGAAGGCCTTCTTCGCCTGTAGGAGGGAGTGTGACCTCCCCTAACCCTACCTCCGTCGCAATCATAGATTGCTCCCCTCATCAGGCACTGATTGCCAAAGGGCAATCATCTGAAGGCCTTCTTCGCCTGTAGGAGGGGAATATTCCTTCCTGCTATTCCTCCCCTACAGGGGAGGTTAGGAGGGGTCATTCAGGGGAGGTCAGGAGGGGTCACTGAACGAGAGGTACAGGTGAGGCGTTCCTACGGTCTCCCGCCGCCACCGCCACCACCAGGGCCACCGCCTCCGCCGCCTGAACCGCCACCGCTGTTGCTGTATGTGGAAAGGCCGACGGTGGTGCCACCAGAAACGGTGCCGTTGATGTTGCCAAAACCGCTCCAGATGGAGGTGCCGTTGCTGACGGTAACGCCAGACTTCAGGGTGTTTGTGCCACTGGTGGAGACAACCAAGGGCGTACCCATGCTGGAGTTGGAGGGCATCTTGAAGATTGCAACCGGTGTGTTGTTGGAAGAAAGGGCATACCACGAACCTTTGGAGTACGAAGAAGCTTGGTAGCAAGTCTGCGACAGGGTGCTGCCGCTTTCCAGACCTCCCACTGCCATGATGTTGCCGCCCGTGATGGTCAGGGAGAAATTGCCCTCTGTATTGGCATCAATGCCCACCTCGGGACTCCTTGTGGCTACGGCAAACACCGTGCCGCCCTCAATGTAGAAATCGCCGTTGGCATCCAAACCGTCATTGCCCGAAGAGTTACCCATGACATATCCGCCCGTGATGGTGAAGTCGCTGGACGAGTTGATGGCATCGTCTGTGGCAGAAGCATAGACTATGCCTCCGCTGATGGTGATGGTGCTCTTTGATTCTATGGCTTCGTTGCTGGTGGCGGATGCCGTGACGGTGCCGCCCGCAATGACAATGCCGCCTTCGAAGGTGTAGGCTGGGTTAGACTTCTTATGGCTTTGGTCCGTGCGGCCAGTCTTCAAGGTTCGTGTGCCAGCCTTTATGGCCTTGGCTGATGAGGTGTAACTGCTGCTGTACGAATACTTGGACCCTGTGTTGGTGGCGGTAATGGTGCCGTCGTTGATGGTAAGCAGTTTATCGACCTTGATGCACTTGCCACCCGAGCCTGTATTCTTGAGGGTGAGTGTGCCACCCGATATGGTCATGTCGGCATCGGTGCTCAATCCTGCGCTGCCCTTGGCATCCTTCTCGGTGCTGTCATACGCGCCATTGCCCGAGGTGGTAACATTGACGGTGCCCCCCTCGACGAGGATATTGCCTTCGGCCTTGACACCCTTTGCGGCAGCAGCCGTAGTAGTGATGGTGAGCGTGCCTTCCTGGAGGGTGAAGGTGCCTGTATTCTCCTCTTCCTGGACAATTGTGCCGTCGTCGTCCGTCTCGTAACTGACCTGGATGCCGTCGTCGCCCACGCCAGAGATGTTCAGCGTGCCGCTGGACATGAGGAAATACTGGTTAACATTGATGCCGTCGCCCACAGACTTGAGTATGTTGATGGTGCAGTTTTTCATTTCCACATATTCCTTACTCCAGATGGCATGAGAGGTGTAGCCATAGACGTTCAGCGTGCCCTTGCCCTTGAACTCGGTATGTCCCTTGGAACGCAGTGCCCCCTTCCAGTCACCGCCCGAGCCGTCGCGCAGGGTGCTTTCGGTGCCCTCGGTAAGATGGATGTTGATGCGCTTTCCGTTCTGGATGTTCAAGGCAGGCCCGCTGGGATTGGTCAGCGTGAGGCCAGACAACTTAATGGTGGCTTTGTAACTGCCATCGAGGTAAAACTCACCATCAGAGGATGTGCCAGAGAGGGTGTATGTGATTTCGCCGCAGGTGGCATCACCGACATCTGTGCTTTGTGTCAACTGGACATGCGCCCCATCGACCACTGCCGTAATGTATTGGGCTATGTTTCCAGCCACCACGACAGAGGCAGAAGTGCCGTTGTAGGAGACGCTGACGGTGTTGTCATCGACGGGATTCTTGTCAATGGTCATCTCATCGACCTCGCTCAGCGTAAACAACTTGTCCTGGATGGTTACATAAGTGCCATTGGAATACACCATCTTACCTGTCTGACTGGCTGCAAAGGCGTACGACACATCCCCCTGCTTGACCATCAGCGTTTGGGACACGCTCTCAAAGGTGCAAAACACAGCAGGGAGAAATGCAAATAAAAGTCTCTTCAGATTCATCGCTTTACATATTTATATATATAATCGGGCACAAAGTTACACAGATTATGGGAATGAAGGATAAACAAAAATAGACATTTTCTTAACAAAAGGTTAAATATATTTGCTTAATCTGTTATTTTACACTAATTTTATCCCCCAAAAAGGAAAAACTACATGGACACAAACACTGCAACCCCCTCCACTAAACCAGTAAAGCACAATTCAGATGACTGCGGAGTCATTGTCATCAAGAATGTGCGCAACTTTCCAGAATACGAGGGGGCATACGTTTTCCAGCATCTTATCATAGGTGTCTGTCACCAAGGCTGTGTGCGTGCAGAATTCGATACGCAACCTGTGGAGTTCTGCTCCCATGACATCACGGTTCTATACCCTAAGCACACCCTTACGGCATTGGAATTCTCGGACGATTTTGCTGCCTCTGTAATTGTCATATCTGAGGCTTTTCTGACCTCCCTGCACCACAGAAGCAGTTACCACTATCAATTGGAATATCAGAAACACCCGTTGTTCACACTCAACGATGAACAGTACAAGATTATAATGGGGGCTATGGACATGATTGAAGCCATCACAAACCTAAGTTCTCCCCACCGAAATGCCATGCTGGCCGATGCCTTGGACGTTTTCTCGCGACTCATAGATGAATACCGATTCCGCGGAAAGGAGGTGGAAGAATGGGACAAGAATGAAAAGTTGTTTTATCGTTTCTACGATGCCATTACGCAACACTTTCAAGAATCGCATGAGATTAAGTTCTACGCCGACCTCTTGTGCCTGACACCAAAATACTTTGCCACGCTCATTAAACAAGAAACGGGTAAATGTGCTTCGGATTGGATTGCCGACTATCTCATCATACAGGCAAAAATATTGCTGCGCAGCCGCAACAACCTAAACATACAACAAATTACGGACAGATTGGGATTCCCCGAGCAGTCATCGTTCAGCCGATACTTTAAGCAAAAGACAGGGCTAAGCCCACGAGAATATAGAAATATGTATAATTCGTAATTCATTATATGCGAACTCACTCAATTGTCATCATTCCCACCTACAACGAACGGGAAAACATCGAAAATATCATTCGTGCCGTAACCGCCCTGCCCGAAGGTTTTCATGTGCTGGTCATAGACGACGGTTCTCCCGACGGAACTGCCGACATTGTCAAGGAACTGATGGATGGGGAGTTAAACAACCGCCTGTTCATTATCGAGCGAAGTGGCAAACTGGGATTGGGCACAGCCTACATCCAGGGTTTCAAGTGGGCCATCGAACATGAGTACGACTATGTATTCGAGATGGATGCCGATTTCAGTCATGCCCCAAGCGACCTTCCGCGCCTGCTTGCAGCCTGTCAGGACGAGGGTTACGATGTGGCCATAGGAAGTCGATACGTGACGGGGGTGAATGTGGTGAACTGGCCTATGGGACGCGTCTTGATGTCTTATTTCGCCTCCAAATATGTACGACTCATCACGAGGCTCGACATACACGACACCACAGCAGGATTTGTCTGCTATCGCCGCCAAGTGCTCGAAACGCTGGAACTCGACAAGATACGCTTCAAGGGCTACGCCTTCCAGATAGAAATGAAATTTACTGCTGCCCAATGTGGCTTTCGCATCAAGGAGGTGCCCGTCATCTTCGTAAACCGTGAATTGGGAACCAGCAAAATGTCGGGGGGCATCTTCTCTGAAGCCCTCTTCGGCGTAATGCGCCTGCGCTGGGATGGATGGTTCCGGAAATATCCGAAAAAACGATAACGATAACGATAACGAAAACCCTAACGATAACGAAAACCTTCAATTTTCAATCTTCAATCTTCAATTTTCAATTAGCCCTTACACATTGAATACACTTATCCATAACGCAATGATTGTCAACGAAGGACGAACCTTCAAGGGAGGCATACTCATCGAAGATGACCACATTGCCAGCACGTTTGAAGGCGACGCTCCCCTCTCGTTTCGGGGAAAGGGAGAGGTTGATGCCGAAGGAATGTATCTGTTGCCAGGCATCATTGACACGCATGTGCATTTCCGCGAGCCTGGACTTACCCATAAGGCAGACATCGCACACGAAAGCCGTGCGGCATTGGCGGGGGGCGTGACCAGCGTAATGGATATGCCCAATGTGGTTCCGCCTACCACCACGACTGAACTATGGCAGGAACGTATGGAACTGGGGGCTCTACACTCGCGCACGAATTATACCTACTATATAGGAGCCACCTCTCCCCTAACCCTCCCAAGCGGAAAGGGACAGGAGAGAGTGCCCATCAAACTGTTCATGGGAAGTTCTACTGGCAATATGCTGGTGGACAAGCGAGAAGCCCTCTTGAACATATTCCAAACCGCAGCAGCACAGGGGCGCATCATCGTCACACATTGCGAAGACACACCACGCATCAACGAACGGATGACAGAGGCCAAACGTATGTGGGGCGAAGACCCATCCGTGGAACATCATGCATGGATTCGTGACGAGGAAGCCTGCTATCGCTCGTCGGCATTGGCAGTGGAACTGGCAAAAGAGACAGGTGCGCGCCTGCACATTGCCCACATCACTACGGCAAGGGAACTCACCTTGCTGTCCCCAGACGGAACGGAAGGAAATGTGAGTGGCGAAGTATGCGTGCCGCACCTTATATTTTGCGACGAGGATTACACACGGCTGGGCACACGCATTAAATGCAATCCTGCCGTCAAGAGCAAGGCAGACCGAGATGCTCTCCGCAAGGCTTTGGCAGAGAAACTGCTCCTCACCATAGCGACCGACCACGCCCCCCATTTGCTCAGCGAGAAGCAGGGCGGATGTGCACGTGCCGCTTCTGGTATGCCAATGATTCAATTCTCGCTTGTCAGCATGTTGGGACTGGTGGACGAAGGTGTACTAAGCATAGAGCGTATGGTGGATGCCATGTGCCATCAGCCGGCACTGCTCTTTGGCATTCGTCAAAGAGGCTTCATCCGCCCTGGCTACAAAGCCGATATCGTACTGGTGAGTCGGCAGGAATGGACCTTGCAGAAAGAGGACATACTGAGCAAGTGCGGCTGGAGCCCGCTCGAAGGGCATACCTTCCAATGGCGCGTTCAACAAACCTATGTCAATGGTCGTTGCGCCTACAACAATGGTACAATCCATGACGACATTAGAGGAGAGGCAATATAACGGAAACGATAACCCTAACGATAACCCTAACGATAACGATAGCCCTAACGATAACGAAAACGATAACCCTAACGATAACGAAAACGATAACGAAAACGATAACCCTAACCTTCAATTTTCAATTTCCAATAACCCACGACCTATGACTTTACTTTATCGCATTTACCAGCTGTTCATAGCGGCTCCCCTTCTCATTCTCATCACAGTGATAACCGCGCTAACAACCATCATTGGCAGCACATTAGGGAGTGCTCATTTCTGGGGCTATTGGCCAGGACGTATCTGGTCGAGATGGTTTATGCGCATACTTTTATTGCCTGTCCACATCGAAGGGCACGAACACATTGACAAGGAAACCTCGTATGTGTTTGTCGCCAACCATCAGGGCTCATTCGACATATTTCTCGTATATGGCTATCTCGGGCGTAATTTCAAATGGATGATGAAGAGCGAATTGCGCAAAGCCCCGCTTATAGGCAAGGCATGCGAAGCCGCAGGACACATATTTGTCAATAAAAGAGGACCTAAAGCCCTTCAAGAAACTCACGACCGCGCCCATGAGATATTGCAGGGCGGCACATCGCTTGTGGTGTTCCCCGAAGGAGAGCGTACCTTGACGGGAGAGATGGGATCATTCTTTCGCGGTGCCTATCAACTGGCCGACGAATTACAACTGCCAGTGGTGCCCATCACGATCAACGGACCTTATCATGTGCTTTCCAGGAAACGCGGACCTGTGAACTTCGTCTATTGGCATCGGCTGTCGATGAATATCCATGAGCCCATCCCACCCATAGGAAAGGGAGCAGAGAACATAAAAAATGCGATGGACCTCTCTCGTGAAGCCATCGCATCTGGGTTGGAAAAGAAGTAATCTCACTTTCCCTTCTCGTAGTATTTAAGTCCGCGGCGCACGTTCTCGATGACGGCCTCCGACGAATAGGTGGCACCTGTTACCACATCCACATTCTGCTTGGCGGCCTCCTTTACGGTCAGACCGTTCCACTTGTCGAGAATACCACGTTTGATGCGCACCCAATATTTGGGAGTTTCCGTATTCGGAAGGGCTTCTATGCGCTCTATCTTGTTCTTTTTGATGTATATCTTCACAGGCGTAGGACCTGCATAGCCCTCAACATCAGCAGCCAACGTGGTTGTGTTGACGACTGTCATTCCGTCTTCTTTTGTAATGACCTCTGCCTTCTTCTGGCTCATAAACAATAGGCCAAGAGCAAGGAATAAGATTGTTTTTTTCTTCATAATTCTTGTGTTGTTACTGGGAGGTTCTACCTCTTTTTTCTTGTTAATTCTACTAAGCGGCTCATTTGGTTGGGAATGCGTATCTGCTGGGGGCATTTGCTCAGGCACTCACCACAATCTTGACAACGATTAGCGCGTTTCTCAGGCACAATGGCTTTGTTGTACGCCTCGGTATATGCCCTTTTGCGTTCGTCGTAGTCGGGTGACGAGGTTTCAGGCAACGGTAACAGTTTATCGGTAACCGCATTGTTATAGAAGGCAAAGTTGCCAGGAATATCCACACCATAGGGGCAAGGCATACAATAGGCACAAGTGGTGCATCCAATTGTGGGGAAGCCTGCCATCTGGTCGGCTATATGTGCCAGCAATTCGTTCTCGGCAGCAGAGCAAGGTACCAAGGGAGAGAAAGCCGCCACATTGTCACGCATGTGGTCCATACGGTTCATACCGCTCAGCACGGTCAGCACATTATCGTACGAACCGACCCAACGGAAACCCCAACGGGCAGGTGAATCATCAGGATGAGCACTATGCAACTGTTCACGAATCTCGTCGGAAACATTGGCAAGTCCGCCACCGCGTATAGGCTCCATGATAACAGCCTGTATGCCCTCCTTGTCAAGTCTATCATAGAGATACTCGGCATCGGCATCACCACCCCGACGGCGACCACCACGGGCATGACGCCAATCGAGATAGTTCATCTGTATCTGTACAAAGTCCCAATGATATTCGTTATTGTGGTCAAGCAAATAGTCAAACACGGACACATCGCCGTGGTACGAGAAGCCCAAGTGACGAATGCGCCCAGCCTCGCGCTCTTTCAAAAGAAAGTCGAGCATGCCATTGTCGAGGAAACGACCACGCAACGTATCCATGCCCCCACCGCCGATGGAGTGCAGAAGGTAATAGTCGATATAGTCAACCTGCAGTTGACGGAACGAGTTCTCATACATCTCACGAGACTTCTCAAACGACCATGTCTGCGGATTCTGATTCGAGAGTTTGGTAGCCACGAAGAACTTATCACGCGGATAGCGACTCAATGTCCGTCCCGTCACTGCTTCATTGTGCCCACCACCATACATGGGGGCTGTATCGAAGTAGTTCACGCCATGGGCAATGGCATAGTCAACGAGTCGGTCCACCTCTTCCTGTTCGCGCGGCAAACGCATCATGCCAAAACCCAACAGGGAAACGGACTCACCCGTTCCGCGCTGTGTGCGGTAAGTCATTTTGCCCACACCCTCCACCGTATCAGATTCCTCAGGCAAAGAGGCAAAAGACTTGAAGGGATTCACAAGCATCATGGCTACTGCGGACAATGAGCCACACCCTATCTGCCGAAGGAACGTCCGTCGGTTCATGTCCTGTGGATTTTTGTCTTTCATAAAATATTGACTATTTTATGTGTATGACCAGCTACAGGCAAAATAGTTTATTTCACGCTGAAACTTTTTACGAGTATTTTAAAGGAAAACTATTCCAACACCCGTTTGTCAATAAGGTTGTTGGCGATAGCATAGATGGTGAGACCCGCAAGCGAGTGTATTTGCAGTTTGCGAACTATATTGCGCCGATGGGTGTTAACCGTATTGACGGAGATAAAGAGATGGTTAGCAATCTCCTTGTTCGACATCCCTTGAACAAGGCAAACGATGATTTCTTTTTCACGCTCCGAGATGGCTTCACGACTATCTGCCTTGCTAATCATATTGGATATGCGGGCTGAAACATCGTCGTTCTTTAACTTCTGTTCCAACAGGCGAATGGCAGGCACGAATAACACTTCCTCGACATTACTGTGGTTGCTAAGCCACTCCTCATTGTTATAGATGTCGTAGAGGGCAGATGTCAGTTGGTTATTGGCAAGCCCATTGTGTGGCAGGTACTTGATAATGATGTTTTTCAGTTCGTGGAACTTACCCGTTGTGTCGCTATGATGTTTTGAAAAGATTTCCACATTGTAGCCCGCAGACTGTTCGCCCCGAAGAAGTGACTCGACATAAGGGAAAAGCGTTTTTTCCTCATATTTCATGTGAAGATGGATGTCGTGGGAATACTCATCGTAGAGTTTAAGGATTAGCGTCACAAGATTGTCGTTGGAACTGAGAGACTCCTCGAGTTTCTTGCGAATAGACGGCAATTGGAAGTCGAGGAAATAGCGATGCGAGGCACGAAGATAATCGAGCAGGGTCTGGACTGATATCTTGTCGTCAGTGTCCTTCGGAGTATAGCCATTGATAAGGAAATTAACTACCGTGAGGAATGTGTAGCAATCAACCCCCTGCTCGCTACATATCTCACTAACGGTCTTGTCGCCAAAGCCGAGTCGTATGCCAAAGGCACTCATTCCCTGCAACATACTATGGTTGTCACTGATGAGGTCAATCATCTTGTCTTCAGCCTCATATAGTTTCATTCTTTTCATAGCATTGTTCCTTCCATACTTATTATTAATATTTATATTTGCGATGCAAAGATACAAATTTTCCTTGACGAGCACAATCATTAATTATTAGTATTTATTGGCCGCTTGTTTTTTCGCCGATAGTCAGAATATAGTATCGATATAATGAGATTCGAGTAGAAGTGGCGGGCGATGACACACGAAACACTCATTTTTGTGTATTGTACAAGTGAGGAATAGATTGTATTTTTGCAGCCGAAATCACAATGTCTATCACAAATATGTAATATAACTTATGAAACGATTTTCCACGAAACTGATATGGATATTTATTATTGCCTGTTTTCAGGTTGATACGGCCATGGCCCAATGGAACAACGACTCTACGGAAGTAGATTCATACGACCGCTATCGCATCGGCGGCTATGGTGAAATGGTGGCACAATTCAAGAACTATGGCATCAACCGTTTCAACGGCACCTCAACGGGCAATTCCGACGTAAAGCGTAACACGATTTCTATTCCCCGATTTGTGCTGGCTGGCGACTACAAGTTCAATCGTCACTGGATGTTAGGAGTGGAGATTGAGTTTGAGTCGGGCGGTACAGGAAGTGCTTACGAAATAGAGAACACCGAAAACGGAGAGTATGAAACCGAAGTGGAAAAAGGTGGCGAGGTGGCTCTGGAACAGTTTCATCTGACTTACCGACTTAATAACGCATTTATGGTGCGCGTAGGTCATCAGATAGTGCCAGTAGGGTTGAACAATTCCCACCACGAGCCAATTCTGTTCTTCGGAACCGTGCGCCCGGAAGGCGAAACCAGTATCATTCCCAACACATGGCACGAAACAGGCCTCTCTATCATGGGACAGTTCGGTCGCAAATGGGCGTCGTTTGACTATACCGCCATGGTGGTGGCTGGACTGAATGCAAATGGTTTCGACCGCAACACATGGGTGGCTGGCGGCAAGCAGGGTATGTTTGAAGTGGACAATTTCACATCACCCGCCTATGTTGCCCGCTTAAACTATCGAGGCATACCAGGCCTGCGTCTGGGTGCATCCTTTTACTATCTGCACAATGCTGCCTCAAACAGCGACAAGCCCCATACCTACTCTTTCAATGTGCCAGTGCGCATCTGGTCGGTCGATGCTCAGTATCAGCACCGTTACTTCATTGCTCGCGGAAACTTGATGGGTGGTTATGTAGGCAACAGCGACCAACTGAGTGCAAAGAACAACAGGCTAAGCAGTTCCTCGCCATACAGTCGTCTGGCTCCCGTAGCCAAGCGTGCCGTCAGTTATGGGGCTGAGGCTGGTCTGCGACTTCGCAATATGGCAGTAACCAACAAAATGCCCGACCTCATACCCTTTGTGCGCTACGAATATTACAACGCGCAGCAGGAGGTGGTCGTGAGTTCTTATAACCTGAAGGCGGCAGACCCCCGACTGAAGACTTCCATGTGGGTTGCAGGTCTGAACTACCGTCCCCTGCCCTATCTCGTCGTGAAGGCAGACTACACCAAACGCCGCATTGGTGATGGAAGCTACAAGAACGAGAACGAATTTGCCTTGGGCGTGGCCTTTACAGGTTGGTTCCTATCCGACAACAAATTCAAACGATTGAGAAAATAATAAGGAAATAACAGAATGTATATAACAAAAAAACAAAACGACATGAAGAAAATGCTTTTTTTGGCTGCCGTTGCAGCAATGAGCCTGGGATTTACGGCTTGCAGTGATGACGATGAGAAGGTCGTACCCGAAGGCACGAGTGAGGTAACAATCAACGACAATAACCTGGATGTAACGGATGAGAACGTCAACACCTGGACGCTCTACGCCAGTGCCGTAGCCCAATTGTTGGCTAAGGATGCCAGCGACCTGAACGAGGCCTGGACCGTGGATTACAACGGCGAACCATTTGCCATGACCTTCAAGAATCACAACAAAGCTCCCTACCTGAGTGCCGTGAATTGTCTGGAGGAGATTGTGGACGGTTGCATCGACATCGCCAGTGAGGTGGGTACGGCCAAGATTGGTGAGCCTCGTGACCTCTGGGTAGCAGGCAAGTACACCGAGGCTGTCTATGCCGTGGAGTCGTGGTACAGTTTCCACTCCATCGACGACTATGCCAACAACATCCAGTCCATCCGCAATGCCTTCTACGGTACGCGCAATAATGTGGAGGAGTACAACTCCATCGCCACACTGGCCAAGAACACCGACGAGGCTGTCTACACCAGCGTGAAGACAAAGATTGATGCTGCCTACAATGCCATCAAGACCGGCATGACCGCCCCCTTCCGCGACCACATCGGCAATGCCACCGTACTGGCTGCTCAGAAGGCCTGCGCCGAATTGGTGGATGCACTGGAGAACGAGCTGAAGCCTCTCGTGACAAGTGCCGAAACTGATAATTTAGACGAGATAGTACTGACCTACGTGGAGAACGTGGTTGAACCCACCTATATGGATCTCGTAGAAAAGACCTCTGCCCTGAAGAGTGCCGTGGACGAACTGCGTGCCGACCCCAGCACGGCTGCTTTCGAGAAAGCAGCCCAGGCCTGGATGGACGCTCGCGAACCTTGGGAGACCAGCGAGGCCTTCCTCTTTGGTCCCGTGGCCGATCTGGGCCTTGACCCCAACATGGACTCTTGGCCTCTGGATGTAGATGCCATTAAAGAAGTCATGAACAGCGGTAAGATAGAAGACCTTATCAAGTGGGAAGGTGAATACGACGAGGAGGACGAAGACATCGAGGCTGTTCAGAATGTCCGCGGCTTCCACACACTGGAATTCTTGCTCTTCAAGAGCGGAAAACCCCGTACCTATAATAAATAAATGAAACGCATAGCAAATAAATTTCTTTTATATACATTTTGGTGCATTATCCTCATGGCCCTCATGGGCTGTGAGGATGATAGCAATATAGATGTGCGTGACATGGAGGTACCCGAAGGCTATGCCCTTTCGGCGGGAATAAGCACGGTTTTCAAGAACTCCAGCTATGCCTATGACACCGATGCTGACTGGGTGGCCAATATCCCTGCGAACTCTAAACGATTCACACATGGCGACCGTCTCTATGACAATCCTCTGAACTCGGGCAATGGCTTAGGTCCCGTCTATGCTGGGTATTCCTGTGGCTCATGTCATCGAAATGCAGGACGCACCAAACCTGCCCTGTGGACGCAGATTGACACCGACCCTGACGGCACGCCTGTATATGGAAGCGGCTCATACGGATTTTCCTCGATGCTGGTGTATGTGACCCGAAAGAACGGAGCCTTCTTCCAAAACTACGGTCGCGTCATTCATGACCAAAGCATCATGGGCGTTACCGCTGAAGGTAAGTTGGAATGTCGTTGGCACGAGGAGCAGTTCCAGTTTCCCGACGGTGAGACCTACTCACTCGTTTATCCTGAATACACAATTACAGACTGGTATCAGCCGAACTACCGCAATACTGACGAACCCATCCGTCCCGAAGACCTCTTCTGCACGGTCAGGATTCCCTTGCGCCACGTCGGTATGGGCCAGATGATGGCTCTTGACCCTGCGGAGATAGAGGCACTGGCTGCTAAGTCAAACTATCCTGAGTATGGAATCTCAGGACGCTGTAATTATATTACCGAGCGCGGACGCTTGCAACTCGGCCTCTCTGGGAATAAGGCGCAACATGCAGACCTGACCGTGGAACTTGGCTTCTCCAGCGACATGGGTGTGACTAATAGCCGCTACCCCGAAGAAATATGCGAGGGACAAAGCCAGATGCAGGAGGGGAGCATGATGGGACTGCTATACGACAAATTAGACATCTCGACCGAAGATATGGAGGATGTGGACTACTATCTGCATGGACTGGGCGTACCCGCCCGTCGTTTAGGTTCTACCACAACTACTATGGATTATAAGGGTCGTCGCCTCACGGAGCGCGAGTTAGTAGCAATTGGGGAAAAGAAGTTCTACGAAGCAAAGTGCCATCTGTGTCATGTCACTACACTGCACACACGTCCGCGTGGTGCTACGTTGCTCAACGGCACGGAACTGCCTTGGCTGGGTGGTCAAACCATCCACCCTTATAGCGACTATCTGCTCCACGATATGGGCTCGGAAATCATGGGCGTAGGCCTGAACGACAACTACGTCAGTGGTATGGCTCGTGGCAATGAGTGGCGCACTACACCGCTTTGGGGTATCGGACTTCAGGAGAAAGTAAATGCCCACACCTATTTCCTGCACGATGGTCGTGCACGCAACCTTCAGGAAGCCATCCTGTGGCACGGCGGTGAGGGCGAGGCTTCGAAGAACCTGTTCAAGAAGATGCATAAGGAAGACCGTCAGGCATTAATAAAGTTCCTTGAGAGTCTTTAATAGGATAATAAATAAATGATAAGATAGAATGAAAAGAATCACGACACTGATATTGTTGTCTGCCATGCTTATGCCAGCCATAGCCGAGGAAAACAATGAGATGATGGCAGACGAAACTCCAGCACAAGGAAGCATTGACATGGAGAACGGTGTGCTGGGTATCGCCGACGACCGCGGTTTTACCCTACAGTCAAAGAACGGCAAGTTCGTTTTCAAGCCATACCTGTTCCTGCAAACACGCGGACAACTGAACTATTACGACGACGAAGGACTGGATAAAGCCTATAATCAGGACAATGTAGCCAATTCGGGTTTTGCCATTCCATACGCCATCCTTGGTTTTACGGGCAAGACCTTCGGCTGCCTGGACTATAACCTGAGCATCAATGCTGCCGCCACAGGAGCCAACGTATTGCAACAGGCATGGGTGGACTATAGTATCAACCCCGCCGTACGCTTTCGTGCGGGTAAGTTCAAGACACCTTTCACCCATGCCTACCTGACAACGCTGGGCGAAACGCTCTTCCCCACATTGCCCACCTCACTTACTACCACAAGCATCATGCCCCACACACTGAATGCCGTCACGCCCATTATCGGCACGGGATTCGACGTAGGCGTGGAATTTCACGGTGTGGCCAAAATGAATAAGAAACAGAATAGTTGGCTGGCAGGCTATGAGGTAGGTCTATGGAACGGAAGCGGCTCGGCGGTGAACGGAGCCACGAAGACGTTCTCCGACGACTGGCACATCCCTTCCCTGCTATATGCCGGGCGACTGACCTTCATGCCTTGGGGGCAGATGCCCCAAACGCAGGGTAACAGCCGTATGCTGAAGGGGCGGCACATGTTGTTCGGTGTCAGCGGTGGACTGAACGTTGAGAGCGAAAGCGAGAGCACTAACGATGCCCGTTTAGGAGCCGAATTCTCGATGCTCTACAACCGTTGGTATGTAGCGGCAGAGGCCTATTGGATGCATGTAGGCTTTACTGACCGACAGAAAATCGACGATAAGTTCAACTATTGGGGAGCCTATGGCCAGGTGGGCTACTTCGTGTGCCCCACGGTGCAACTTGGTGTGCGCTACGACTTCATGGACCGTAACAGTTCCTCAAAGGACGGTTTCCTGAACATGCCCGCCGTAGTTTGCAACTACTACATTCCAAAGGTTCACCTGAAACTTTCGGCTATGTATCAGTTCACAGGCCGCTATGGTCACGACACACAGCTCGACCGCGACAACGACGACCTGGGTATCTCCACGCACCACGCTTCCCTGCAACTGCAATTTAGTTTCTAAACATTCGCGTCACAACAATGAGAACTATCATTGAACAGATAACGAGGTGGCTCCCCCTCCTATGCCTGACGATGCTGTGTGCGGCGTGTGATTCGGGCGACATCGAAGATAGGGGCTATTCGATAATGGAGCATGGCAAGGTGGTGAAGCTTACTGCCCGCGTGTCTGGCATCAGTTCGTGGAAGAATGGATGTGCCGTGGCTCTGGCCGGGTTTGCCAAGGACGATAATTATGCCACAATGCAACGCACACTGCCTGCTTCCACTGCCGACGGCGAGGAGATAGTGCTCGTACTGAACAACATTACGGAAAAGATAGAGACCGTGGAGTTTGCCATCACCAACAACCTACGGAAGCGCATCATCACGCTAAGGAGCGTGGCGTTGGCGGATTACGAAGATACGCAGGACACCATCCGTCTCGATTTGGGGAACATTGATGTGAGTATGTTCGGAGCCCTGCAGCAAGGGTTGTTCAACAAGGCTTGCATCCAGTGCCACGGAGGTAACGGGCGCAGTGCCGCTGGTTTGAATCTGACAGAAGGGCAGGCTCTGAGCAACCTCGTGGATGTACCCAGCACACGCAAGGAAGGTATGGTGCGCATCCAAAGCGGCAATGCTTCTCAATCGCTGCTCTATCAGATACTGTCCGAAGGTGGCGAGGATATCCTGAATTACAACCATACGGAGGTCCTAAGCAGCCAGTTCAAGGAGAACCGCGATGGTATTTTGGGACTTATTGACGAGTGGATAAGCAGTTTAGGGAAGTAATATTTTCTATTCTTAATTATTTGTTGTATCTTTGCACGCTATGAAATACAATATCCTATATATAGAAGACTTAGGAGTAAGAGCCGAGGTGGCCTCGTACACCCCAAAGGAAGCAACCGGCGAGTGGCACGTAATGCTGCATGTCGAACCTCGTGCAGAGACCTTTGAAGGTCAACTTCGCCGCCTCTATGAGGCCGAGGATCGACTGACAGGGATGAAGGGTTTCGAGGGTGCACGCTATGTGTTGAAGCGCTATTTCCTATCCGACAGCACCAACCAACAGCCACTGATGCGACAGGAGAAGGACGTTGCCATTTCCTGCATACAACAGCAGCCGCTCGACGGCTCAAAAGTTGCCGCATGGCTCTACCTTGCGAGCAACATGCAACTCTCTACCGAGCATTCCGCCGTAGTGGCACAGCACAACGGCTATCGCCATATTTGGCGCATGAGCATGACATCTACGGAAGGAGACAGTGCCTTACAGACCGAAACCATACTGAACGAGTACGAACAGATGCTCGAAAAGTTTGGTGCCACCCTGGCCGACAATTGCATCCGCACCTGGTTCTTCGTTCGTGACGTCGATACACAGTATGGCGGACTGGTGAGTGCCCGTAGGGAGAACTTCATCAGACAAGGTCTGACCCCCGAGACACACTACATCGCATCTACAGGCATCGGCGGAGGTCCTGCCGAAACCAAGGCGTTGGTGCAGATGGGGACATACGCCCTTACAGGCTTCGTGCCCCAACAACAGCACTACCTCTATGCCAAGACGCATCTCAATCCCACCTATGAATACGGAGTCACCTTCGAGCGCGGCACGCGCATGGAATACGGCGACCGCAGTCACATCTTCATTTCCGGCACCGCCAGCATCAACAACAAGGGCGAGGTGGTGCATGTAGGCGACATCCGCAGGCAAACGCTGCGTATGTGGGAGAATGTGGAGGCACTGCTCCACGAGGGCGGTATGGACTTCTGCAACGTCATGCACCTTGTCGTCTATCTGCGCGACGTGGGCGACTACGCAGTGGTAAGGGAGATGTTCCGTGAACGTTTCCCCGACATCCCCACAGTCATTACCCTCGCCCCCGTCTGCCGTCCCACTTGGCTTATTGAAATGGAATGTGTGGCACTGAAAGAGAGCCACAATCCACAATATCATAATTTCTGATGACAAAAAAGAAAGAGAGCCTTCGGCTGATTCCCTTTATCTTACTGGCTGTGGTTGCTATCGTCATTGCCACAGCCACGTTTGTGGAAAACCGTTTGGGCACTCACTTTGTCCTCACACATATCTATGGCGCCTGGTGGTTTATCGCACTCTGGGCTTTGACAGCCATAGCGGGCTGCTGGCTAATCTACCAACGTAAGATGTGGAAGCGACTGCCTGTCATGCTGTTGCACCTAAGTTTTCTCATCATTTTGGCCGGAGCCCTCACCACGCACATTACGAGCCGTCGAGGCATGGTGTACCTGCGCGAAGGCGAAACCACCTATTCCTACTGGGTAAAGGATGAGCAGGGGGCATACACACAGACCGCAGACATGCCGTTCTACCTTGCGCTCAAAGAGTTCCAGATACAATACGATGCCGACGGAACCACGCCAAGCGACTATGTCAGCAAAGTGCTCATCGCCACTCCTGACAGTAAGCAGGAGACCACCATCTCCATGAACCACATCGGTAGGGTCAAGGGCTATCGCATCTACCAAACCAGCTTTGACGAGGATGGTGGGGGCAGTGTCTTCACCATCAACTATGACCCCTGGGGGACTGCCATTACCTACATCGGCTATCTGATGTTGGCCCTTAGCATGGTGTGGGTGTCCGTAAAGGGAAAGAAACAGCAGGCTGACCAGCCCGCCAATCGTTCTTCATGGCTTATGACCACGTTCCTGGGTGTATGCGGAACCGTCATGTCGTCGTACATGGTGATAGCCATCTGCATGAGTCCACTGGTGCCTGTGTTGCGCTCGCCGTTTCTGTTCTTCCACGTCGGCACTATCATGCTCAGCTACATACTGTTAGTGACGAGCATCGTGCGCCGTGAATTGTTGCGACCTGCCGTATTCTTGCTGACTACGGGTATCTTTCTGGGTGCCGTTTGGGCCAATGTCTCGTGGGGAACCTACTGGAGTTGGGACCCTAAGGAAAGTTGGGCATTGGTCACGCTCCTGATATACTCCCTCCCCCTTCATCAGGAGAGTCTGCCCTGGTTCCGCTCAACGCGGAACTATCGCCTTTATTCGCTGCTGGCTCTGCTCTGCCTGCTCATGACCTACTTCGGCGTGAATTACCTGCTGGGAGGCATGCACAGTTACGCCTGAACGAAACCGGCTTGCAACTTTGGGAATAATTACTTACCTTTGCACCCGAGCAAACAATTCAGCATAGAGACAATATGAAGAAGATAGTCAACCCGTGGTGCGACCACCCCCAGTACAATTGCTTTGGCTGTGCGCCAAACAATCCTTTCGGCTTACACATGGAGTTTTACGAGGACGGCGACGATATCGTCAGCATCTGGCATCCCGACCGTAACTTCCAGGGATGGGTGGACACCATGCATGGCGGCGTGCTGAGCACACTCATCGACGAGACTTGCGGCTGGGTGGTCACGCGCAAGATGCAGACAAGCGGCTTTACCACAAACCTGAACGTCAGGTTCCGCAAGGCCATATCTACCGACGAACCGCAACTGACCATACGCGCCCGCATCGAGAAGCAAGTGCGCAATATCCTCTTCATCCACGCCGAGATAACGGATGCCCAAGGTAACCTCTGCACCGAAGGCGATGCCACCTATTTCCTCATGAACCAGGAAAAGGCTCAAGAGATGGGGTTCCGCCATTGCGAGGTTGAGGACTGACCACGTTCCACCCTATAATCTTTACATGCCATGACCTACCTAATTGCCGACTGCGGCAGCACTAAAACCTCGTGGGTACTTACCGACGGCACAAGCCGACAGGCGTTTGAATCCATAGGCATCAACCCTGTGAGAGACAGCGAAGCAGACATCGAGAAGGCTCTGCCCGACATAGTTCCCCCCGTGTCCGTTATTTACTTCTACGGTGCAGGTTGCATTCCTCCATACGCCGACATAGTGCGGCTGGTGCTGGAACGACGCTTTCCTGAGGCCGAAGTGCATGTGGAAAGCGACCTCCTGGGAGCAGCGCAAGCCCTGTGTGGAACGCATGAAGGCATTGCCTGCATTATGGGCACGGGCTCCAACTCGTGCCTTTACGACGGCCGCCACATTGTGGAGAATGTCTCTCCGCTTGGGTGGATTCTGGGCGACGAGGGCAGTGGTGCCGTCCTGGGGCGCAGGCTTGTGGGCGATGTACTGAAGGGGCAACTCCCCCCTGCCCTATGTAAGGCGTTCACGGACGAAACGGGACTTTCGCGTGCCGACATTATCGGCAAAGTGTATCGCGAGCCCATGCCCAACCGTTTCCTGGCTTCGCTCGTTCCCTTCCTCGACCGCCATCGCCAGGAGGAGGAGATACATAGTTTCCTGGTCGGGGAGTTTCGTCGTTTCCTCAGGCGCAACGTGGCTCAGTACCGCCGTCCCGACTTGCCTGTGTCCTTCGTGGGCGGCATAGCCCACAGTTTCCGCGAGGAGTTGGCCGAGGCACTACGGGCCGAGGGATTCACACCGGGGCGTATCCTGAAACAACCCATCGAGGCGATGGTGGACTTCCTTATGGAGATGGCATGATGACTGACACTTTGCTGCATCCCCTGCCCCCCGAGGCTTCGCAACACGACGCGCCAAGGCTCATGACCTACCCATTCTGCTATGAGCCGCACCCCTGGACAGGTTTGGCGGCAAAGGAAGTTATGAAGGAGGTGGAACGACACGCCGACTGGCACGAAGAAATCATGCGCGACGGCAAGATGCTGGGTGTGTTGGTGGTCGAGGGCGGCCAGTTTCTGGCGGCATTCTCGGGAACTCTGACGCGCAGGAGCACGCTCCCCTACTTTGTGCCCCCCGTCTTTGAGTTGCACGGAACCTATTTCCAGGAGGAAGAGGCGCGCATCTCCGCCCTGCCCATCGGGGAGGAAAGGAAGCAACGCAGTAAGGATTTGCAGCAATGGCTCTTTCGTCAGTTCACATTCCTCAATGGTTCCGGCATCCGGAAAGGGTTGCTCGACATCTTCGGCAATAAGGTTCCGCCCTCAGGCGCAGGAGAATGTTGCGCGCCCAAACTATTGCAATACGCCTATCAGCACGGCCTTCGCCCCCTGTGTATGGGCGAATTTTGGATGGGGCCGTCGCCCAAGGGCGAAATCCGCGTGTCGGGCCACTTCTATCCTGCCTGCCAACACAAGTGCAAGCCCATACTCGGGTGGATGATGCAAGGGTTGGAGGTGGAGGAAAATCCCTTGATGAAGGACTATGCGAAGTTGATTGGCCAACTGACGACCGTTCACGAGGAGCGCGACTTCGTGGTGGTGAACAAGCCGGCTGGTATGCTTTCCGTGCCAGGCAAGGACGACCTGCCCTCGCTGCTCGATATCCTTCGCGAGCGATACCCCGAAGCCGAGGGCCCGATGATAGTACACCGACTGGATATGGACACGTCGGGACTCATGGTGGTGGCACTGACCGAGGAGGCGTATCACGCGTTGCAGGAGCAGTTCGTCCAACACATTATCAAGAAACGATACTCGGCTCTGCTCGAGATGGTTATGAATGTCGGGGAAGAAGGAACCGTTTCTCTGCCGATATGCCCCAATCCTTACGACCGCCCTCGCCAGATGGTACACGAAAAGTATGGGCGGAAAGCCATCACGCGATACAAGGTTGTGGGCAAAAGAAACGGTCACGCCATCGTCAACCTATGGCCAGAAACGGGGCGCACCCACCAACTTCGCGTCCACATGGCACATCCCGAAGGGCTGAACAACCCGATTGTGGGCGACCGCCTTTACGGCCACACTGGCGAAAGGCTGATGCTCTTTGCCGACAGGCTTACATTCCGCCACCCCACAAGAAACGAGGAACTGACCTTCGCCATACCTTCGCTCCAAGCAACGCCATAGTGTCGCGGTGGGCAGAAGCATAGTAATGTCCATGCCGGAAGCATAGTAATCTTACAGGTGGAAGATTAGTAATGTTACAGGCGGAAGATTAGTAATGTCCGTGTCGCACCCTCCGCATCCTGCCTCCCCGGAGCCCGTAATTCCCCCGTAATAAGAAAGTAAAGCGCAGCAAAGTTGGAAGATACATAAATTTTATGTATCTTTGTGCCTGCTTTATGGAACACAATAACTTTGACAGCAATCTCGCCCGCACCCATTGCATGAACTTCGGGCTTATAGTGGGCATCATGTGCAGCATCAGTTTCCTGCTGGCGGTATATGCCAGGGGTTCGGTACTGGTGGCTCAGACGGGAAACATATTAGCCATCATGGCGTTCATTACGGCGGGCCGGCTGATACGCAGGTATCGCCAGGTCGTGTACCCCATAGGCTTTCGCCAGGCGTGCCGTATGTCCATCCTCACCTACTTCTTTGCCTCGCTCATCACCGCAGCGGTGCAGTTCATCTACTTCCGTTTCCTGGACCACGGACAAGTGTATGACCAGATGCAACAACTGCTGGAGATGCCCGAGTACCTGGCCATGCTTCAGCGCCTGGCGGGCGAGAGCGATGTCAAGGAGATAGTAAGCAACGCACTGAACCTGCTGCTCAATCCCGCACAGATGACCATGCAACTCATGTGGATGAACCTAATCCTCAGCCTCATACTCACCATCCCCACCGCCCTCATCGGCATAACGGGAAGGAAGAAATAAAGCCCCCCCTTCAACACCCAACCTGTAACCTTCAACTCGTAGAAATGGATATATCAGTCATCATCCCCCTGTACAACGAGGAGGAATCACTCAAAGAACTGTACGAATGGATAGCGCGAGTGATGCGCGAACACAACTTCTCGTATGAAGTAATCTTTGTGAACGACGGCTCCACCGACACTTCGTGGCAGGTGATAGAATCGCTGAGCCGGGAACATAGCGAAGTAAAGGGCATCAAGTTTCGCCGTAACTACGGCAAGAGCCCTGCCCTGTATTGCGGCTTTGAGAAAGCGGAGGGCGATGTGGTCATCACGATGGATGCCGACCTCCAGGACTCGCCCGACGAGATACCCGAATTGCGTCGCATGATAGTGGAGGAAGGCTACGACCTGGTGAGCGGCTATAAGATGAACCGCCGAAAGGGCGACCCCCTGTCGAAGACCATACCGACGAAACTGTTCAATGCTACGGCTCGCCTGGTGAGCGGCATCAAGAACCTCCACGACTTCAACTGCGGCCTTAAGGCTTACCGACGCGATGTGGTGAAGAACATCGAAGTATATGGCGAGATGCATCGCTATATCCCCTACCTCGCAAAGAACGCTGGCTTCAGCAAAATCGGCGAGAAGCCCGTCCACCATCAGGCACGCAAGTTTGGCAAATCGAAGTTTATGGGGTGGAACCGCTTCGTCAACGGTTATCTGGACCTCCTCAGCCTTTGGTTCCTCAGCAGCTTTGGTTTGAAGCCGATGCACGTGTTTGGCTTCATCGGCTCGCTGATGTTCCTCATCGGATTCGTCGCAGCCATCGTGGTCGGAGCCAATAAGATATACTGCCTGGCAGCAGGCGTTCCCGCCCGATTGGTAACGGACTCCCCCTACTTCTACATCGCCCTTACGATGATGTTGCTGGGCACCCAACTCTTCGTGGCGGGTTTCCTGGGCGAACTGATAAGCCGCAATTCACAGGAAAGAAACAAGTACCAGGTGGAAAAGACCGTAGGTTGAGCAAGGAATGAAGCGTACAAGGCTGTACATATTATACTTGGTGCTCTGTACATTGCTGGCAGGTTGCGAGGGCATCGACTGCCCGCTGAACAATGTCGTGGGCTTGCACATCGGCTTCTACTCCTCGGAAAGCGGGGAGCAAGTCAGCGTGCTTGACACCCTGACCATAACCGCCGAGGGCACAGACAGCGTGCTCTTCAACCGTGGGGTAAAGACCAGCCAGGTGACCCTGCCCATGTCCTACTGGCAGGACGAAGATGTCTTCCGGCTGACCTTTATCGAGACAAGCACAAGAGCTACCCGAAGCATCACCCTGCGCGCCGCCAAGACCAACATCCAACACTACGAAAATCCCGACTGCCCCTCCACGATGTTCCACCAACTGACCGGCGTGGAATACGAAGACCCGAACGGTCTGGTCGATTCGGTGACCATATCAAACAGGAATGTGAACTATGCTACGCAGGATAACATCCATATTTATCTGCACACTGCTGATTAGTTCCACCGCCCGACAGACACAGGCGCGCGGGAAGGAAGAGCCCATACCTCAGGCTCCCCTCTTCTGTGGCGTGGCGGTGCAAGCCGACTTGGCAGGCCCCATCATGAAGGCTGTCGGCAGCCGTTTCAACCAGATGGAAGTGGGTGCACGGCTGAACTTCCGTGACCACTACTTCCCGCTTTGCGAACTGGGCATAGGGGAAAGCGACCGCGAGGGAACCGAGAATAACAACCAGTTCCACACGCGCGCCCCCTATTTCCGCGTAGGCATGGATTACAACCTCAATAAGAAGCACAACGGAAACCGCTTGATGGCTGGCATAAGATACGGCTTCAGCAGTTTCAAGTACGATTTCTCCGACCCCGACTTCACCGACCCCGTGTGGACAGGCAGCGCACAAGGGCTGGAACTCAAAGGGCAACAGGGCCGCGCACAATGGTTGGAGTTTGCCGCAGGATGCGAGACCAAGTTGTGGAGCTTCATTCGCCTGGGATGGAACATTCGTTTCAAGGCACGCCTCCACCAGCACAGGAGCGAATTCGGCACGCCTTACTATGTGCCCGGATTCGGCAAGAATGGGAACAGCACATTCGGCGGCACCGTGAACCTGATATTCGACGTGGGACGCACCACAAAGAAGAACAAGACAAAAAGCACATCGACACTGGCGACAGAAGCATACTAAGCAGAGGACACAAACACATTAAGAAAGAGCACTATGAAAAAGCGTTGGCAGATACCATTCCTGTTGTTTCTAATCATAGCCTCCGTGTGGATTATCCGCCGGAATGCGCCGCACCAGGCACCCTTCCAGCGCAGCGAGGGCACCATCTTTGGCACGCTTTGGCACGCAACCTACCAATGCGACTCCTCACTCACGGCTTCCATCATGCAGGAACTATGGAAGGTGGACGGCTCGCTGTCGATGTTTAACCCCAAATCCAAACTGAGCCAAATCAACAACAACACGAGCGACGAGTGCGACTCCCTGTTGTCTTTCATCCTGACCCAAGCCCTGCAAATCAGCAAGGCCACAAACGGATGTTTCGACATCACCGTGGCTCCGCTGGTCAACGCATGGGGCTTCGGATTCAAGGCAGGCACCCCACCCGACTCCGCTCAGATAGATTCGCTTCGGAAGTTAGTAGGATATGAGAAACTGACACTGGAGGACGGCAAACTGACAAAGGCAGAGCCCGACATGGTGCTCGACCTGAGTGCCATTGCCAAAGGCTTTGGCGTGGATCAGGTGGCACGCCTGTTCAATCAGTCAGGCATACAGAACTACATGATAGAAATAGGTGGCGAGATAGTGGTGCGCGGGCACAACCCCAACGGAAAAGCATGGAGCATCGGCGTGAACAAACCTGTGGAGGAGCCGACCAAGACGGGGCATGAGATGCAGGAGATACTGAGCCTGACGGATTGCGCACTCGCCACGAGCGGCAACTACCGCAATTTCTACATCGACAAGGACGGCAAGAAAGTGGCACACACCATAGACCCCCACACGGGCTACCCCGTGCAACACAGCATCCTGTCCAGTACCGTGCTGGCTCCGACATGCGCAATGGCTGACGCTTTCGCCACGAGCTTCATGGTGATGGGACTGGACAGTGCCAAGCAAGTGCTGAAGCAACAGCCACAACTGAAGGCATACTTCATCTACAGCGACAAGGACGGCGAGTACAAGACCTGGCGTTCTCCCTCGTTCCCCAAAGAATAATTCCCCATTAAACATTACTGACCTATGGACACACCCCATAAGAACCCATTCCTCAACAAAAAGTTTGAAACGCCCTTCGAAAGCGTGCCTTTCTCAAAAATAGAATTTCCCTTCTACGAGGAGGCTATGAGGGAAGGCATGAAACGCGACGAGGAGGACATTGCCCGCATAGTGGACAATCCCGAAGAACCAACCTTCGAGAACACCATCATCCCCAAGGGCGACAAGACGCTCGCCCGTGTGTCAAACGTTTTCTTCAACTTGCTTAGTACCCACACAAACGACGAAATGGATGCCCTGGCACAGAAGATGTCGCCCCTGCTTACTGAGCACAGCAACAAAATCATGCTGAACCCGAAGCTCTGGCTGCGTGTGAAGGCGGTTCACGACAACCACCGGGAACTCACACCCGAGGAGGACACCTTGCTCAAGGATATGTACCAATCGTTTGTGCGACACGGCGCCCTGCTCTCCGACAAGGATAAGAAACGCTTTGCCGAACTGCAAAAGGAGTTGAGCCAAACCACCCTCCAGTTCCAGCAAAACGAACTTAAGGACACCAACGACTATCTCCTTCACGTGACCGACGAGGCAGACCTGTCAGGACTGCCCGACAGTCAGCGCGAAGCCGCTGCCCTTGCGGCAAAGGAACACGGTATGGAGGGGTGGGTATTCACCTTGCATGCACCCAGTTTCGGCCCGTTCATGACCTATGCAGACAATGCCGAACTGAGGAAACAAATGTATATGGCACACGCCACCCTCTGCACCCACGACAATGAGAACAATAATCTTGTGCTCATACCCAAGATTGTCAATCTGCGTCGCCAAATAGTAAATCTGCTGGGATACAAGACCTTTGCCGACTTCGTAATGGAAAAGCGGTGCGCCGAGAATACGGAGAGAGTGATGAAACTGCTCAACGACCTCTTGGAAGCCTACTTGCCAAAGGCTCGTCAGGAAATGGAGGAAGTCACCCAACTTGCCCGTGAAACGGAGGGAACGGACTATGAACTCCAGCCCTGGGACTTTTCCTACTACACCCACAAACTGAAGATGCAGAGATACAACATCGATAGCGAAATGCTCAGACCTTATTTCGAGTTGTCGAAAGTCAAGGAGGGCGTATTCGGCCTGGCTACCCGCCTTTATGGCATCACCTTCCATCTCCGCAAGGATGTCGATGTGTACCATCCCGATGTCGAGGCATGGGAAGTGCAGGACAAGGACGGTTCGTTCCTCGGGCTGCTATACACCGATTTCCACCCGCGTAAGTCAAAGCAAAGCGGTGCGTGGATGACCACCTACAAGGAACAATGGATTGATGAAGAAGATGGCAGCGACAGCCGTCCGCAAGCCTCAGTAACCATGAACTTCACCAAACCTACTGAGACGAAGCCCGCCCTGCTTACCCTCGGCGAGGTGGAAACTTTCCTGCACGAATTTGGCCATTCGCTCCATGCACTTTTCTCGCGCGTCCGCTTCGAAAGCCTTTCGTGTACCAATGTCTATTGGGACTTTGTGGAACTCCCAAGCCAGTTTATGGAGAACTATGTCATCGAGCCGGAATTTCTCAACACCTTTGCCCGTCACTACGAAACAGGCGAGCCCATCCCCCAGGAACTGTTGGACCGCATCATAGAAAGCCGTAACTTCATGGTGGGATATGCGTGCGTTCGGCAGGTGAGCTTAGGATTGATTGACATGGCATACTACACGCTTGAGGACGATTTCAAGGGTGATGTGCGCGAATTTGAAAGAAAGGCAAGGCAACGATGCCAGTTGCTGCCCGATGTCGAGGACGCTTGCATGAGCGCCCGGTTTGGGCACATCATGAGCGGAGGCTATGCTGCCGGGTATTACAGTTACAAGTGGGCAGAGGTGCTCGATGCCGATGCATTTTCCATATTCAAGGAACATGGCATCTTTGACACCGCCACCGCCGACCGCTTCCGCAATGAAGTGCTCTCGCGTGGCGCAACGGAACACCCGATGGAACTATACCGCCGTTTCCGTGGAGGCGAACCTACCATCGATGCCCTGCTCAGGCGAAATGGAATCACTACAAACAAGGAATGACCTTAACGACCCTATAATGTCTTTAAAGAAACAAATGACCCTAAAGACCCTAAGAATATGACCGACAAACAAATGGACCTCGACATGCGCTACCTGCGCATGGCATCAATATGGGCAGAAAACAGCTATTGCGAACGCCGAAAGGTGGGAGCCCTCATTGTCAAGGACAAGATGATTATCAGCGATGGATACAACGGCACACCATCTGGCTTCGAGAATGTCTGCGAGGACGACAACGGAGTGACGAAGCCCTATGTACTGCATGCCGAAGCAAATGCAATAACGAAAATTGCCCGTTCTGGCAACAACAGCGACGGAGCCACACTTTATGTCACCGACTCGCCCTGCATCGAATGTGCCAAACTCATCATTCAGTCGGGCATCAAACGAGTTATCTACGCACGCCAGTACCGTTTGACGGATGGTGTGGACTTGCTGAAACGAGCAGGCATCGAAGTAATCCATCGCCCCTCGGAACAGTAATGCTCAGAGCCAGGCACACCATACTTGCAAAAAACATAAAACTAACCTATAACCAACCCAACGGGTTTACATAAATGAATCCAAACAACAAATCACGCCTCACACCACTGTTCATCGCACTCGCCCTCATTGGCGGCATCGTCATTGGCACCTTCTATGCCAACCACTTCTCGGGCAACAGGTTGAGTATCATCAATACGGGCAGCAACAAGATTAACTACCTGCTGCAGATGATTGACAATCAATACGTCGATACCGTAGATATGCCCACACTGGTGGAACAGTCCATGCCCAAGATACTCTCGGAACTCGACCCCCACTCGTCATACATCGCTGCCTCTGAAGCCGAAGAGTCCAACGAAGACCTGAAAGGCAGTTTCTCTGGTGTAGGCATCAGTTTCAACATGCCCAACGACACAGTCAATGTGATGAATGTCATCAAGGGAGGCCCGGCAGAGAAAGTAGGCATCATGGCTGGCGACCGTATTGTCAAGGCCGACACCACATCGCTTGTCGGCATGGAACAAACCGAAGTGATGCGAAAACTGAAAGGTGCTAAGGGCAGCACCGTACGTTTGGAGGTAGTGCGCCGTGGAAGGCCACGCCCGCTCACATTCAAGGTGATACGCGATGACATACCTGTCAAGAGCATTGATGCAGCATACATGATAGAGGAAGAAACTGGCTACATCCGCGTAAAAAGCTTTGGCGAGCAGACCTATGCCGAGTTCATGATTGCAATGGCACAGTTGTGTATGGAGGGAATGGAAAATCTCGTCCTCGACCTTCGTGGCAATCGTGGCGGCTACATGCACATAGCCATACAGATGGCCAACGAGTTCCTGCCTTCGGGACGACTCATCGTTTACACCCAAGGCCGCAAGTCGCCTCGTGAGGACTATCGCAGCGATGGTCATGGTTCCTTCCAGCGTTTGCCGCTTGTGGTACTTATCGACGAAGGCTCAGCCAGTAGCAGTGAGATATTGGCAGGTGCCATTCAGGACAATGACCGAGGCACCGTCATTGGCCGACGCAGTTTTGGTAAGGGACTTGTCCAGCAACCTATGGAATTTAAGGACGGAAGCGTAGTACGATTGACCGTTGCCCGCTACTACACGCCCTCAGGTCGTTGCATCCAAAAGCCCTATCAACCTGGACATGGAGAAGATTACGAGAACGAACTCATTGCGCGTTACGAACGCGGAGAATACTTTAGTCAGGACAGCATACACCAGACGGGCGAAGCCTATCGCACGCGCTTTGGCCGTGAGGTATATGGAGGTGGCGGCATCACGCCCGATATCTTTGTACCCGAAGACACCAGCAATGTGACCTCCTACTACCGCGAAGCCGTGTTTGAGGGTCACATTCGTCAGTTCTCCTTCGACTATACCGACCGCAACCGCACCACATTGAATCGACAGCGCACGATGGAAGATTTGCAGAGTTACCTCGGTAAGCAAAACCTCTTGGAACAGTTTGCCTCCTACGCCGAGTCACAAGGCTTGCGCCGCCGCAACCTTATGCTGCAACGCAGCCGACAACTTTTCCTGCGTGCCATCACTGGTTCCATCATCTATGATGCAAGGGACATGGAGGACTACATCAAATATCTCAACCAGGACGACCATGTAGTTGCAAAGGCGTTGAACATTATTAACGAGCAGGCCACCATACCTCAAAAGCCCGGTAAATAAGCCAAAGTTTGCCCGCCCGTCACGCTCTCTTCTCAGGAAAACTGCGCCATAAGCAAAGTTTTTTAATGTATCGTACTCGGAAAAGTACAAATAAATTTGCATTTTACCTCATATAGTTGTAACTTTGCTCCCAGAGTTAACCTATATGCCGCACAAGGTTTGACTGGGATACTCATCAAATAATACAGAAAACCGAGAATGCTTACGCATCTCAATGGCGGGCCGCGCCCTGTGAAGGGTAGTACGCGAGTACCGGCGGATTACAAAGAATGCGGGCGCTCAAAACTTACTTACTCGGAGTTTCATCACATCACCGAAGTGCGGCTTTCACATAGAATAAGGGCTACCCCATGAAAGGATAGCCCTTATTTCTGTCAGTTGAGAACCTGACCTTGCGCTGACTGCGCCGGGATGAGTTTACTTCACCTTTGCTACGATAGCCTTGAATGCTTCGGGGTAGTTGACAGCGAGGTCGGCAAGAATCTTGCGGTTGATTTCGATGCCTGCCTTGTGCAGACCACCCATCAACTGGCTGTAGCTGATACCCTCGATGCGAGCGGCAGCGTTGATACGCTGAATCCACAGGGCGCGGAAGGTGCGCTTCTTGTTCCTGCGGTCGCGGAAGGCATAGGTCAGACCCTTCTCCCAAGTGTTCTTGGCAACGGTCCAGACGTTCTTGCGAGCGCCGAAGTAACCGCGGGTCAACTTCAGGATTCTCTTTCTCTTAGCACGTGATGCTACGTGATTTACTGATCTTGGCATAGTTTTGTTTCTTTTTGAATGTCAGCGCCAAAGCAATCTACGATTTCAACGATTCAAGACTTTCGTCCCTAATCCCTAATCTCTAATCCTTTGAACTTTCGGGGCTGCACATTCGGTTAATAACTTTAGTAAATTGACTCAGTTCCTAACGCGGTTTAACGGAGGTTCAGGAGGTCGCGGACCTGCTTCATGTTCTCAGTTTCTACCAAGTCGGCGTGCTGAAGATTGCGCTTCTGCTTCTTGGTCTTCTTTGTCAGGATGTGGCTGTGATAGGCGTGATGACGCTTTACCTTGCCACTGCCCGTGAGCACGAATCTCTTCTTTGCTCCGGAGTTTGTCTTTACTTTTGGCATTTTTTTTGTGTTATTTAATTAGTTATTATTAATAGTGTGGCAACGCATATACCGGGCGTTACGCACATCTTTTTCAATCATCAAAGTCCTCGCCTTCCACCTTCGGTCCCGTGTATTCCTTGCGAGCCTTCTGCTGGGGGGCTTTCTTCACGGGAGCCTCCGGCACAGTGCGTTCGGTGCTTTCCGTCGGCCTCTTGCCACCGCCTGCCACCTTCTTGGGAGCGATGAACATAATCATGCGCTTGCCTTCGAGTGTGGGCATGGACTCCACCTTACCGTATTCCTCCAGATCAGCAGCAAAGCGCAAAAGCAACACCTCGCCCTGTTCCTTAAACAGGATGCTGCGTCCCTTGAAGAATACGTATGCCTTCACCTTGTCTCCGTCGGAAAGGAAGCCGATGGCATGCTTCAACTTGAAGTTGTAGTCGTGGTCGTCGGTCTGGGGGCCGAAGCGGATTTCCTTCACGTTCACCACGGTCTGCTTGGCCTTCATCTCCTTTTGCTTCTTCTTTTGCTGGTAGATGAACTTCGAGTAGTCAATGAGCCGACATACGGGGGGCTCGGCATTGGGACTGATTTCCACCAAATCTACGCCACGCTGCTCTGCCATCTGGATAGCCTTGTAGGTTGGCAAGACGGTGGATTCTATCCCGTCGCCGACAATACGTACCTCGCGAACACGAATTTGCTCGTTTACGCGATATTGCTGTTTTTTGTCGTCTTTCTTCATCAATTATTTAGAAATGCGGGCACAAAGATACATATAAAAATTATAAATTAAAAATTAAAAAATAAAATTTTGCTGTATCTCTGTGATTTCTTAGTATTTCTCCGTCAAGGCGCGCACTTCGTCGTTAATCTTCCCTGCAAACTCATCCACGGTCATGGTGCCCTGCTCTCCTCCACCCTGCTGGCGGAAGTTGACGGTCTGGCTGGTCTGTTCCTTCTCTCCTACGATGAGCATGTAGGGCACGCGCTTGAGTTCGTTGTCGCGAATCTTGCGGCCTATCTTCTCGTTGCGGTCGTCGAGCACGGTGCGCACGTCCTGCTCCTCGAGTCGCTTGCAGACCTGCTGGGCATAGTCGTTGAACTTCTCGGAGATAGGCAGCACAGCCACTTGGTCGGGAGCGAGCCAGATGGGGAAATGGCCTGCAGTATGTTCGATGAGCACAGCCGTAAAGCGCTCCATGGAACCAAAGGGAGCACGGTGAATCATCACGGGACGATGCTTCTGGTTGTCCTCGCCGACGTATTCCAGTTGGAAGCGTTCGGGCAGATTGTAATCGACCTGGATGGTGCCCAACTGCCAGCGGCGACCCAGGGCATCCTTGACCATGAAGTCGAGTTTGGGGCCGTAGAAAGCGGCCTCGCCCAGTTCGGTGGTGGTCTTCAGTCCCTTCTCCTCGCAAGCCTCGATGATGGCGCGCTCGGCCTGTTCCCACACTTCGTCGGAGCCGATGTACTTCTCCTTGTCGTTGGGGTCGCGCAGGGAAATCTGAGCCTCGTAGTTATCGAAGTCAAGTGCGCCGAAGATAATCTGTATGATTTCCATCACAAGGATGAACTCGCCCTTCACCTGGTCGGGACGGCAGAAGATGTGAGCGTCGTCCTGAGTGAACGAGCGCACACGGGTGAGTCCGTGCAGTTCGCCCGACTGCTCGTAGCGATACACCGTGCCGAACTCTGCCAGTCGCAGGGGCAGATCCTTATAGGAACGAGGCTTGCTGGCATAGATTTCGCAGTGGTGGGGGCAGTTCATGGGCTTCAACATATATTCCTCGCCCTCCTCGGGGGTGTGAATGGGCTGGAACGAATCCTTGCCATAGTGGGCATAGTGGCCACTGGTGACATAGAGGTTCTTACCACCGATGTGCGGAGTAATCACCTGCTGATAGCCATAACGCTTCTGAATCTTCTTCAGGAAGTCCTCCAGGCGCAGGCGCAGTGCCGTACCCTTGGGGAGCCAGATGGGCAGACCCTTACCGACACGCTCCGAGAACATGAACAACTCCATTTCCTTGCCAATCTTGCGGTGGTCGCGCTTCTTGGCTTCTTCGAGCAGCACCAGATACTCGTCAAGCATCTTCTTCTTGGGGAAGGAGATGGCATAGAGGCGGGTCATCTGGGGACGCTTCTCGTCGCCGCGCCAGTAGGCAGCCGAGACGCTGAGTACCTTGGCAGCCCTGATGGGAGCCGTGGAGGTGAGGTGCGGGCCGCGGCACAGGTCGGTAAAAGCTCCCTGCGTGTAGGTGGTGATGTGTCCGTCTTCGAGGTCCGCGATGAGTTCGTTCTTGTACGTCTGACCGTGGTCGCCGAAGAAACGGAGCGCATCCTGCTTCGAGATGTCGCGGCGCACCAGTTCCTCCTTGCGCTGGATGAGTTCCATCATCTTCTTCTCAATCTCGGGGAAGTCGCTTTCGCGTATGGTCACGCCCTCGGGGGGCATCACGTCGTAGTAGAAACCCTGCTCAATGGCGGGGCCGATGCCGAACTGGATGCCGGGGTACAACTCCTGGAGGGCCTCGGCCATCAGGTGGGCACTGGTGTGCCAGAAGGCGTGCTTGCCCTCCTTGTCGTCCCACTTATACAGGACCAAGTTAGCGTCCTTCTCAATGGGGCGGTTCAGTTCCACGGTCTCTCCGTCCACGCCACATGCCAGCACGTCCTGTGCCAGTCGGGGCGAGATACTCTCAGCAATCTGCAGGCCCGTCACACCCTGTTCATACTGGCGTACGGAACCATCAGGAAAAGTAATGTTAATCATTATATAAAATCATTATATTTATTATTTCGGGGGGCAAATATAGTGAAAACCGAGCGCAAAAACAAAATATAAAGAAACAAAATGACATTGATGCAAAAAAACATGCTTACATGATTTGTTTTGCATCAATGTCAAGAGCCTAAACAGGCAACAGCATTGCTGTTATACTACATTCTACATGTCACATGGAAGCAATGCTGATTCACTTCGAAGCGGACATAGCAACGTCCCTGCTTTCTCATATCGGAAAGCACGTCTGCCAAAGATTCCACCAAGTTATCCTCATACGCATCATGTTCCAGCATACCACAAGTTCGGAAACGATAATAAGTAATATCAAATGTCGTTCCATAACAATGCGCAGAGTTTGCGGAAGCATTACTATTCGTCTTTTGCAACGATGCCACATCCGCCTCCGTCCGCAGGAGCGAAGTCACTACAATCTTATGCGCAGTAAGTTCCTCCTCGTTCAACCGATTTTGAAATGCCACGCCAATATCCTTTAAGAGCGTGGCGGCAGAAGGAACAAGATATGGTACAGAATGTGTCAGTTCATCCACATGATAGGCCTTACACGAGGCCACCTTCTGCAAGCCCCCGCATGCGTCGAAGTCAAATGTTCTATCCTTAATGGAGCGCACGCCAATCCGTTTCGCCGCTTCCAATTGCACAGGGTTCATATCGGCAAATGTTTCGTTGTACTCCGCTGTCGGAACCTTCTTCTCCCTATGTCCTACCAGATATTGCTGTGCTCTCGGATATACCTTGAAAAGCAACACCCACGCAATCATTATGCCGGACACCCACAAGACGCACTTTCGGAAACTGCATCTTTTCTTCCTCTTTTTATGCTTCGCTCTTGTCATTCCATACCTTACTTTATCTTCCCCTCAAGATACATTCTGTAGTGTTGTGTACAAAAACCCCATTGTCTTTGCAACTTTGCTACACCTCGTGCCGCTCTTGGTCTTTGCCTTGCACTGGGCAACATTCGAATCCTTTGCCTGATGCACCTGACAATACTTGCACTGCTCCAGAGCCCTGTTCTTGCAGCGCGTCCCCTTCTTGGTCAAGGCTTCGCACCGCACTTGCGAACGTCCCTGCCCCCACGCATCTTCCATGGGAGCCGCACACAGCAGCAACATCGCTGCAACGATTAGTTTTAGGTATTTCATGGTTAATGTACAAATTCACATCAATGTATCTCTCATTATCGTCTACATGAAGGATTCATCTCTGCCAACTTTGACAACATTGTATCTTGTACAAACTCAATCATGAGTTTTTCTGCCGCATCATTGCAGCGAGTAATTTCTTAATGCCTCATACTTCAAAAGGGTTTGTCTTATGTTGAAATTATTATCTGGTATATTTATCATAATAAAACCAACAAACTATCTGACATTACCTACCATTCATACCCTTTTTTCCTTAGGCTTCTTTGTGCATAAGGCGATCCTAATCTTGCGGCCTTTTGCCATAGGGATACGGCATAATCCCGCATTCCATATACCGCGCTGCCCCATTTTTCCCCAGTCTTTAAATTCCAATAGATGACAGCTAAATTACTCAAGCAATCCACACTCTCGCTGTCTATCTCCGAACATTTCTCATAATAGCGTATCGCCTCGGAGGTTCTATTTTGTGTGTATGCCAAGTACGCCAGCCTGAAATAGGCAAACCAATCATCCTTGTGGGTATCAAGGATCTTCTTTGCCCATTTCTCTGCAAGGTCGTATTTTCCTTGTAAGGTATAAACGTATGAGATTAAGTTCATGGCATCGACATCCTGTCCGTCCTGCATATATAACTCCTGGGCAAGTTCGAGCGAACGAGCATAATTTATGGAATCCCCGCATGTATATGCCCATGCAAGGTATAAAGTTTGGGATCTATATGTGAGACTGTCACCACTGGCATAATATAGTGTTTCCTGTCTTCCGTTCCGCTTAACATAGTCTTCCAGATTCACTTTTGCCGAATCCACAAGATTGTTGTAATCGTTGCTTCCATTCTTCAACGAGCTAAACTGCTTATATTGAATGTACCCTTTCAGGCCATAGCCCTTTGCGGTCTTTTTTAGATTTTGCGCCTTATCGCAATAGGTTATGGCCAAATCGGGAAGGTCTGCCTCGTAGGCTTGCCAGGCACATCCCAAGTATTCGTCAATTTTGTCGCGATATCCCAACTTGGCTAACAACCAATCATACCAATGTTCTATCGGTTTGCCCGGCACTGAAGTATTCTCTTCCTGGACAACCGTCTCTTTCTTCCTCTCCGTTACCCGTGCCTTTCCTTTTTTAATGATAAACAGCGAGTCGCCGTCTATCTCTATCCGGCCCAGTTTCTTCAAGGCCGACTGTCCAAGCAAAAGAGGTGCATCAATGCTTTTCACAACAGTAGCCTTCACTTCCGTCACCATGATACCCTCAATCTCTATGCTGTGCAGATTTATCTCCATGTTCTCCACCACACTGCCGTCGGCAATCTGTGCCTTACTGCGACCTATATAGTCGCTATCCTCCAAGTATCCGTTCTTGGCAAGGAACATAGCCTCAGTAAGGGAGATACATACATTGCTTGCTCCCGTATCAAAGATAAAGTTCATTTTCACGCCATTGACGTAGCAGGGTATCTGATACACACCGCCAATTTTGGTCATCTTGATGCCAATGCGTGTTTCCTTTGTAACTACGGAGTCCTTTGTCTGAGTTTTCTTCTGAGAATCTTCATGCACTTGTTTTCCTTCTTGCTTGCATGCAGCAATCAGAACAATAACGAGGAATACCAACAGTCTTACATTCTTCATAACTTTCACATTCATGAATCCAGTCATAAGATTTCTATCTTCCAAACGACTCATTTAACTCAATATATGAATACTTCTTGCCTTTATATATAAATTCAGCCGAAAGATGAGCCTTATCTGCAACCTGAACAGGTGTACAACCGCCAAAATCCCTTACATTTTCAGGAATAATAATAGGATTTTGAGGATGGCAATCATAAAATGCATGTATCCCTATAGAGATAACTCTTTTCCCAATGACAATCTCTTTCAACTTACTGCAAGAACTAAATGCGTGTCCTCTAATCTCACGCACGGAATCTGGAACAACGAAACAGCCTTTTGTGGCAGGTGGCACTTTGTATAGCACATCCTTCTCGAATGAATATAAAGCCCCATTCTCATCTGTTGAGAAGTGACGATTGTTTTTGTGCACAACAAAAGACTTAAGCTCTATACACTCCCAGAAATTGCAATCAATCCTACTTACGGACTGTGGAATAACAAGGTGATTCGCATCCTTAACCCATTTCGAAAAGTCTACCCCTAATCTTACAGGATACCACTCTATATCATTGTCAAAGGTGGAATCTTTAATCTCATAGGTGATAATTCCGTTTTCAACTCTTTTTTCTAAACCTTCCATATACTTTTTGTTTACTTTTTCTCCAGCAGACTCCCAAGGCTGGAGGGTTAATTGTTCGTTGACGTACATATACAAAAAAGCGCGGGAGTCTTGTCTCTGTTACTCGTCCCGCGGTTTCCAGGCGTCTCGCATTGCCTACCTTACCTAAGACAAGCAACAATGCAGAAGCCCACGCCGTATGCTGATATACAATATACCTATATTATATATAACATACCCATGAACGCCTACCGTTGCTTTGCTTTTGGTAAGGTTGTAGTTTGCGAGACTTCGAAACCGCCAAAGAACAAAGCGTCAGATGAACGCTTTCGTCATATATGTGCCCCACCCATCAGGATAAATCCCTTATTCCCGCTTCTGCACATATCCCTAAGATACAGGCAACAACGCCACGCTTGACATTGACGAGAAAGGTGTGACACCGCAAAGTTACGAAATAAAATCAATTGCCAAAAGGAAAAGCCAAAAATAATTTCGGGAGGCACATAAACAAGGAGTACATACGGTTTTAGATACTCACGTTGGCTTCGCCTTCCTCATTCGCGACTAACCTTTGGTTTTCCTCCTTCGCACCTCAGTCATTTAAACAAGTTCATGACATTCGGTTTGGCGTCGGTTAACCTTTGGTTTTCCTCCTTCGCACCTCAGTCATTTAAACAAGTTCATGACATTCGGTTTGGCGTCGGTTCGGTGATTTAGTGATTTAACAATGGTGACCTCCCCTAACCCCTCCTGTAGGAGGGGAATATTCCACTGTACTATTCTCTGCCTTGCTATTCCTCCCCTACAGGGGAGGCGAAGAAGGCCTTCAGATGATTGCCCTTTGGCAATCAGTGCCTGATGAGGGGAGCAATCTATGATTGCGACGGAGGACAGGAGGGGTCACTTGCCACTTCGTTCTCGCTATTCGCTCGCGACCCCTTCAGCGTTCAATTTTCAATTTTCAATTTCAATTTCCAACAATTTTCAACTTTCAACTTTCAACTTTCAACTTTTATTCATATCTTTGTCCTCCAAAATTGGCAAAAGCTTAAATAAATACAATTATGTCTGAAACAATTATTAAAAAGATGAATGACAGCGCAGTCGTGCGCTGGACAGTGCTGGTACTGATTGCTTCCACCATGTTCTTCGGATATATGTTCGTGGACGTGATGTCACCCATTCAGGCACTGGTAGAGAATGAGCGTGGATGGACTCCCGACATCTTCGGCACTTACGCCGCCTCGGAGTACATCCTGAATGTGTTTGGTTTCCTCATCGTGGCCGGTCTGATACTGGACAAGATGGGCGTGCGCTTTACGGGTGTGCTGTCTGCCTCGATGATGTTTGTGGGTGCCAGCATCAAGTATGTGGGTATAACGGAATGGTTCCAAACTACGGGCATGGCCGAATGGCTGAACTCGTGGTGGACTTCCCTACCCGCCAGCGCAAAGATGGCGTCGCTGGGATTCATGATATTTGGCTGTGGATGCGAAATGGCTGGAACGACGGTCTCGAAGGCTATTGCCAAATGGTTTAAGGGCAAGGAGATGGCTCTCGCCATGGGTTTGGAGATGGCCATTGCACGCATTGGCGTGTTTGCCATATTCAGTATCTCGCCCATTATTGCGGCCAGGATGGGCACCATCGTGGCTCCCGTGGGCTTCTGCACCGTGCTGCTGCTCATCGGTCTGATTACGTTCTCGGTATTTACCGTCTTCGACCGCAAGTTTGATGCCCAACTCGACCCGCAGTCGCTGGCTGCCGACCCCGAGGATGAGTTTAAGTTCTCGGACATCCTGACCATCTTCCGCAGTCAGGTGTTCTGGATTGTGGCTCTGCTGTGTGTATTGTACTACAGTGCTATCTTCCCCTTCCAGCGCTATGGCGCCAACATGCTGCAGTGTAACCTCGACGGCATCACGCCAGAGGCTGCCGCCAACATCTTCCGCTGGTTCCCCATTGGTGCTGCCGTCATCACCCCGTTCCTGGGTTCGTTCCTCGACCACAGAGGCAAGGGTGCCACCATGTTGATATGTGGTTCGCTGCTGCTCATCTGCTGCCACCTTATCTTTGCATTCCTGCTGCCCGATACAAAGAGCCCCCTGCTGGCATACGGCACTATCGTACTGCTGGGCATCTCGTTTGCCCTTGTGCCCGCCGCCCTGTGGCCAAGTGTGCCAAAGATTATCGATGAGAAGGTGCTCGGCTCTGCCTACTGCCTGATCTTCTGGGTGCAGAACATCGGACTTTGCTTCGTGCCGAAGTTGATTGGCAACCTCCTGGCTTCGACCAACGCCGACAATCCTGCCGTGATTGCCGCCAAGGAGGCCAACGCAGAGTTTATCCCATACGACTACACCGTGCCCCTCGTGGTATTTGCTTCCTTCGGTGTGCTGGCATTGATGTTTGCCATCTACCTGAAGGCTCTCGACCGCCGCAAGGGTTACGGACTGGAACTCCCCAACATCTTGAAAGTTGAAAATTGAAAATTGAAAGTTGAAAATTGAAAATTGAAAATTGAAAGTTGAACGCCGAAGGGGTCGCGAGCGAGCAGCGAGAACGCCAAAGGGGTCGCGAGCGAATAGCGAGAACGAAGTGGCAAGTGAGAGGCAGCCCCCACCCCAGCCTGCCCTCCGTCGCAGGCTCCCCAAACGCTAACGCCTGACTTGCGTTTGCCCCTTGAAAGGGAGGGGAGTTGTGAGAACGCCGAAGGGGTCGCGAGCGAACAGCGAGAACGAAGTGGCAACGAAGTGGCAAGTGAGAAGAGGATACGTTTTCCTATTGAGAATTATTCAGGGAGTCTAATACATTTCTCTTACCTCTTACCTCTTACCTCTTACCTCTTACCTCTTGCCCCTTACCTCCCTTTAAGGTCGGGGCTAGGAGGGGTCACCATTGTTAAATAACTAAACCACTAATCCCTTGTTCCTTGCTTAAAACCTGAAGTGAATCAATCAAAGAGGACGGCATCGGCAAAAGCACAACCTTCCGTGTCTTTCTTTGACAACTTCATGTCTTCTGCAGGGATAGGCCATTGGATGTTGAGCGTGGGGTCGTCGAAACGAATGCTACATTCCGACTGAGGGGCATAAACATTGTCCACCTTATAGCAGAAGATGGCCTCTTCGCTCAGCACAAGAAAACCATGTGCAAAACCACGCGGTATGAAAAACTGGCGTTTGTTTTCCTCACTTAACTCCACAGATATATGGCGACCAAAGGTGGGTGAACTCTTGCGCAGGTCCACAGCCACATCCAAAACACGGCCCTTGATTACACGCACCAACTTAGCCTGACTATGGTCTCCCTGTTGGTAATGTAAGCCGCGAAGCACTCCATAGGAGGACTTTGACTCGTTATCCTGCACAAAATTTACAACACCAATATGCCGCTTGAAATCAGCCTGTTTCCACGTCTCCATGAAATAACCACGTGAATCACCAAATACTTGAGGCTCCAATATCCAGACACCCTCAAGCGCCGTCATAATATACTCCATCGTTATTTGTTTATTGTAATTTCGAAGGCCAAAGATACGAATAAAAGTTGAAAGATGAAAGTTGAAAGTTGAAAGTTGAAAATTTTGCTGTAAAAAAATTGAAAATAATCCTAAATCTTTATTATCTAATCCAAAATATTTTTGTACCTTTGCAACATGAATCGACTATCCGCACTCATAGAATATGCGTTGCTTGGCAAGGACTACGTTGTCATCCCTGGCCTGGGCACTTTTTCGGCTCTTTCCGAGCCTGCCCGCCGCGAGGAAGACGAGGAGATATTCCTGCCTCCCTTCCGTTCTGTTCGTTTCTCAAATGCGGAGAAACAGGATGACGAAACAGCCATAGACGCATTGCGCACACTGTTGTCCACCACCCGCGATGATGCAGAGGGGCAACTTCGTGAGTGGGTTGAGGAGGCACGCCAGAAACTGAACGTGGAAGGTTCTTTGGAACTGGGCATCGTGGGTAAACTGGTGAAACAATCGAGCCGCGCTGGCAGCAAACTTCGCTTCGAGGCTCGCTCGGGCGGTATCACCGACCCCGTGAACTTCGGGCTCGACATGATACACATCCCCCAATTGGAGACAGAGCGTAAAGCCCGGATAGTACCCATGACCGCCTCTATGGAAATGGGGGAAAAGGAAATCACCATCCGCATCAATCGTCGCATTGCCAACTTTGTGGCTGCGGCGTGTGCTGCCATCCTGCTATTTGTCGTATTCAACACACCTCTGCCCAATGGCGGAAAGGAAGTCAAGAGCAGCCTGCGAGAACTGATCATGTCTGGCACCCACAAGGAAATGACCAGCAAAGCCAAGCCTGCTGAAGTAAAGCAACAGCCAAAGCAGAAGGCGGAAACGAAAGTGGCGGCTCCAGAGCCCAAGCAGGAAGAATCCAGCATCCAACCCACGGAAACTGGGGAAACGACAAGTCGCGAAACCAATTTGCTCTCTACGGAGAAGGTGGGAGAATACTGCATTGTCATGGCAAGTGCCATATCCCTGAAGAATGCCGAGCATTATGTGGAGAAACTATCGAAGCAAGGTTTCTTGAGCGCACGCATCGTGGACAATGGCAAGGTAAGAAGAGTCGTTGTAGGACACTATTCCACAGAGGAAGAGGCCCACAACGGAGCACGCAGTATCAGACACCGTTCCGAAGAGTTCAGCAACGTGTGGGTTCACTACATCTAACTCATTAATCTTATGAAAAGGGTTCGTTGCCCCAAGTGTGACCACTATACCACCTTCGACGAAACCCAGTATGCCGCTGGGCAACAGTTGGTATTCGTATGTCCCCAGTGCCAAAAGCAGTTTGGCATACGCATTGGGGTGAGCAAACTTCGTGAGCATCACGAAGAGCGTAACCTCGACGAACAGATAGGTGCACAGGAGTGCGGCAGCATCGTAGTGGTGGAGAATGCCTTCCATTTCAAGCAGGTCATCCCTCTGCGAATGGGCGACAATGTGATTGGCAGATATGTACAGGGGACGGACATCAATACCCCCATCGAAACCGTTGACCCCAGCGTTGACACAAAACACTGCATCATTCGCGTGCAAAGGAATAAAAGCGGGCAGTTGCAATATATCTTACGAGATGCGCCTTCCAACACAGGTACCTTCTACATGAACGATATCCTTCGAGACCAGGACCGCGTGCAACTGTCAGAGGGCAGTATCATAACCATCGGAGCAACGACCCTCATCCTGCGCACGGCAGAGGGAGAGGAAGAAAATTAAAAATTGAAAATTGAAAATTGAAGATTGAAGTGACGGAGCAGCGAGGGCAGAGGCGAACTTGTTCGAACTATGCCGAGTCGCGTCGGAACTCGACCGAAGGTC
>FLNZ01003223.1_pt1 | contig 49459 bp, 34 predicted proteins | sample 1140391 | NCBI WGS metagenome assembly FLNZ01 (sample SAMEA3878171, study PRJEB12797) | bioreactor metagenome | biome: Moose rumen | place: Sweden | collected 2011-10 | reverse complement strand
GGCCTCGGCTTTCACGCTTTCCTTAGAGGGAGGGGTGCTGCTGTTGCCGGAGTTCTTCTCTGGAGTCTCGTATTTGGCAAGTTTCGCCTCCAACTCTTCTATACGCTTGTCGCGTTTGCGCAAGTCAGCGTTGAGCCTGTCTATATTGCGGTTCAACTGACATATGTCAGCATGCTGCGAGTCAATAGTCTCGCGCATCAACCGCATCTCCTCAGTCATGGCCAGCAGTGTCTCCGATATGTCCGTAACCTTCTCGTTCACAGGTACAAAGGTACGAAAAATATCTAAGACTACCAAACTTTTTGGCAATTATTTTAGATATATTTTACTGATAATCATGCGGTTGTAAAAACCAGCTTCCTGAGAATTCGACGAAAGAAAACGCTCGTACCCCTATACGGAATTGTAATTTGTTGGCGAGATGAGGAATGCTATTTGTGGGCAGGATAAACTAATCGCTGAATAGTTACTTTCACGCACGTTTTTGTTAATAATTGTTAACGCTTGCTTCTTTCGCGCGCAGGTATAGTTAAATATGTTAAATAAAGTGGTATATTTGTGGGCATAATCTCTAATTGAAAAATGAAAATTGGTAACATGGTAAATGGCTAAATGGTAAATTGCTAAATCACTATAAAAAATAAAACTTTAACATCTAAACAGTATGAAAAACCGCTTTTGCAATCTGTCGGGAACGGGCATCGTGGTGCTGTTCCTGGCGATGGCGTGGGGGGTGACATCGTGTAAGGACGAGTATGTGCTGGACGACGAGAAGCCGGATTGGCTGTCGAAGAGTATCTACGACGGACTGAAGGAGGACGGGCACTACGAGAACTATCTGCGCCTGTTGGCCGACCCCGATGTAAACCCCATTAACGCACGACCACTGACGGAGGTGCTGTCGAGAACGGGCTCAAAAACCGTGTTCGTGGCAAACGACGAGGCGTGGCAGGAGTTTTACCGCAGGAACGCGGAACTGCCCGAGGCCAACCCGTGGCATACGGCCACAAGCTACGAGAATCTGTCGGTGAGCCAGAAGAAACTGCTCATCCACACAAGTATGCTGAACAATGCCATCGTGATGGAAAATTTGTCGTCGTCGTCGAGTGACATCAGTTCGCGTGGGGACTTCATGCGACGCTACACCGACATCGAGGTGACGGACAGCATTACCTTCCTGCCGGCCGACCAGTTGCCCGTAAACTACAACAAGGACAACGAGGAGAAGGACTATTGGGCAAGGTTCCGCGGCGACGGTGCCCTGCACGACGGCATTTACATGGTCACGGACTCGTCGCTCTCGATGATGCTGCACTTCACGAACGAGCACCTAACCAAGAACAACGTGACGGACGACGACTTTGCACGCTTCATGGGTCGCGAGCGCAAAACGGGTGATGTGCACATCTACGATGCGTTGCTGGAGGAGAAGGACCAGGTGGCGGAAAACGGATACGTGAATGTGACGGAGAAGGTGCTCACGCCGCTGCCTAACATGGCGGAATTGTTGCGCACCAACGGGCGGACTAATATCTTCAGCCACATGATTGACCGCTGGAGTGCCCCCTTCTACAACCGCACCGTGACGGAGGCCTACAAGAATGTGATGGCCGCCCGAGGCATCGACTGGAAGGACAGCATCTTCACGAAGCGCTACTTCTCGAGCAACTCATACGGTCATGTGGCACTGAACAGGGACCCGCAGGGGCAGCCCTTCACCACAAAGGGTTCGAAGAATGTGTTCCTGACTTTCGACCCCGGGTGGAACGCCATTGCCACAAACGACAACCTGTGGAGAAGCAGTTCCGTGAAAGCTCCGCAGTACGACATGGCTGCCATGTTCGTGCCTACGGACGAGGCGATGTGGGACTTCTTCTCGACAAGGGGCGGCGGTTATGAGCTACTGAAGGCTCACTATCTGCATGTGGGCGAGCCAAACGAGATTCCATATGTGGCTCCCACCACGCTGGACGAGTTGTACCGCCAGATTGACCAAATACCCATGGGGGTGCTGACATCGTTGGTGAACATCATCATGTTCCCCTCCTTCACGGGTTCCGTGCCCAGCAAAATGACCACTCTGACCAATCAGGCTGCTGCCCAGGAGCAAATCTTCTATCAGGATGACCTGGACCACATCAAGGAAACTCTGCTGGCAAACAACGGCATGATTTATGTCATGGACAAAGTGTATGGACCTGCCGACTACACCTCTGTAGCGGCTCCCGCCTTCATCTCCAACCTGAACAAGGTGATGAACTTTGCCATCTACAACGGGTCGGATAAGGGTACGACCGACTACATGGGTCTGAACTACTACGCCTACCTGAAGGCCATGCAAAGCCGCTTCGCCTTCTTCCTGCCCAGCGACAGTGCCATGCAGTATCTCTACGACCCCGTAAGTTTCAAGACAAGCCGCAGCCGAATTTTGCATCTATACTACAAGAACACAAGCGGATTCCCCATCGAATACAAGATGTATTCCTACGATGCCAACACTGGCGAAATCGGACAATCGTATAGTTTCGAGACGATGACTCAGGGCGAGCGCACCAACCGCCTGAAGGACATCCTGGAGAGCCACACGCTGGTGCTCGAGGACAAGCAGGAAATCAACTCTGACGTGGATGAATGGTACATCGCCAAGAACGGTGCTCCCATCCGCGTGCAGCGTCAGGGCAACAAGATTGTCAAGGTGCAAGGTGGTTTCCAGGTGGACAATGAGAGGGAGGGCATTGAAGGCTTTGTAGGCGACGCCAACAAGAATGCCTATCAAGAGCTTTTGGGCGTGCAGCACAACGCTATTACAGAGACGGATAGTCTGGCCAATGGTTGGACTTACATCCTGAACAGCCCCATGATTCCCACAAAGCGCAGCGTCTATAATGTAATGACCAACGACGAGAAACGCGACAGCTACGCATTCGAGCGCTTCTACCAACTGACGGAAATTAACGACAGCGTCATCAAGGACTGCGGATTGGTAGATACCAAAATATACACCACAAAGAAGGAACAAGACAAGGAACTGAAGAAATATACCGTCTTCGTGGACGACAACGGTCCCGACTTCAACGTCCAGTTCTTCAACAACTATCGCTACACTATCTTTGTTCCCACGGAAGCCGCCATCGAAGAAGCCATTGCCAACGGACTGCCCACATGGGAAAGCATCATGGAGGACTATCACAGTCTGGAGAAGGACGAAGAAGACAACTACATCCTGACCAAGGAAGACAGCCTGAGGTTGAAGACAAAGATTACATACCTCATCAACTTTGTCCGCTACCACTTCATCGACAACAGTGTCTTCGTGGACAAGAGCACGATGCCCTCCACGGAATTCGTCACCGCAAGCTATGACAACGACAGGGGCCTTTTCTGCAAGGTGAACATCAAGCGCTCCGCCAGCGATGTGCTGCAAGTGCAGGACGTGAACGGCGGCAACTGGCAAACGGTAGAGGGCGAGTATAATGTGCTGGCTCGCGATGTATCGTGCGGCGGCAACAAGCCTGATGTGAAAGCTACCAGTATGAACGGCATCACCATCGACGGCTCCAGCTTTGCCGTATTGCACCAAATACCTGGTGTGCTCAACCATACTGCTCTCAAGAACGGCAGACACGACAGCAAATGGGAAACGAACGAGGCTGCAGTGAAGTACCTAAAAGAATTCGCCATCCACTAAAACTCCGACTACCATGAAATATAATATCAGAACAACTATCATGCTGTGGGCAGTCATGTTTTTCACGCTGCCCATCAGCGCACAGATAAGCCGTATCAGCGGTACCGTTTCTGACGAGTTCGGCGGAATACCTGGCGTTCAGGTCAAGGAGTTGGACGCAAACAACCGTATCGTCAGCAGCGCCATCACGGATGCGAACGGTAACTTTAACATGGTCATCAAAAACCAGAAAAACAAACTGGTATTCCATGGAATGGGTTACACGGATAAGACATTCCAAATAAACAAGACCGTTTACAAGGTGAACATGAGCGAAAGCGTGAAGGTGATGAAGGAAGCCGTGGTAACCGCCAAGAAAAAGGCTGCCACCACGGGTTTGGACATCCCCCAGCGCGAATATGCCGGTGCCGTGTCAAGCATGAAGATGGACGATTTGGAAGGCTTGGCATTCGAGTCGGTGGACCAAGCCCTGCAAGGACAAATCGCGGGCCTCGACATCGTGGCCAACTCCGGTAACCTCGGATCGGGTACCACCATGCGCCTGCGCGGTACAACCACCATCAGTGGCAATGCACAACCGCTGATTGTAGTGAACGACCACATCTTTGAACTACCCGAAGATGCTCAGGAGATTAACTTCGAGGACATGGACAACGAAGAGCAATTCTCAACCCTGCTGAATGTAAACACAGACGACATCGAGAGCATCACCGTGCTGAAGGATGCCGCCTCGGCAGCAAAGTGGGGTGTGAAGGGTGCCAATGGCGTTATCGAAATCAAATTGCGCCGCGGTCATCGTGGTCCCACACAAGTTAATTTCTCCTATAAATTTACGGGGACATGGCAACCAGACGGCTACAAGATGCTGGATGGCGACGGATACACCATGATGCAGAAGGAAGCCTTCTTCAATCCCACACAGATGAAGACGGAGATTCCAGAACTTGACTACAACACGGAGCTTCCTTACATCTACAACCACTATTCGCACAACACCGATTGGTTAGATGCAGTTAAACAGTTTGGTAAAGAGAACCGCTACTATGTCACCCTGCAAGGTGGTGGTGAGAAAGCAACGTTCCGCATCGGTGCTGGATACAATAAGTCAACGGGCTCCATCATCGGACAGAAGATGGATCAGTTTACGGAATCGACTACTCTCGACTACAATGTCAGCGATCGCATCCAGTTCCGCGCCACGATGAACATGACATTCACCACGAATAACAAGAACAACGAGTACGACTGGCAGGGAAACCGCATAACCATCCTCGACCGAGCATATAAAGCAATGCCCAACATGAGCATCTATGAATACGATGCAATGGGCAACCAGACTGGAAACTACTTCAACATGCTTCCGCTGGCCGCTGTCTGGGGACACAGTTCCACAAGCGGCAAGACCAATGACGGCACAATGACCTCATGGGAACTGCGCGACATGTACGTAAACGGCAACCCCGTGGCTCGCGCAATGCTTGCCTGGTGGAAAATGAAGCAATACAACCTGACTCCACAGTTTGATGTAACCTACAAGTTGTTAGGTAAAGACAGCGACCACCACCAATTGAACTATGTGGGCGATGTGCAGTTGAATATCTACAACACGAGTGACGAGAAATACGTACCTTCAGAGTTGCACACGATGCCGTGGGTGTGGGGCGGCGATAACAATGCCAGCCTCACCAGCAACGAGCGTAACAGACTCTCGAACAATGAGTATAAGTCACTTGAATTTACCACACGCCACGACCTGCGCTACTATTCCCATTTCAAGAACACCGACCACAGTCTTTCTGCCTTGGCGCGCTTTGAAATGGCAACAGGTAGCAGTTCCAAACAGGATCTCGGACTTTGGAATGTGCCAGACGGCATTACAGACCCCACCGTCGTGGCACTGATGGAATCCGCCGGAGCATCGAACAATGAATGGCGCAACCATAGTTTCTTTGAACAAGTGCACTATTCTTATAAGAGTAAGTATTCGTTTGATGCCAGTCTGCGTACGGATGGGCGCACAGATTTCGGACGCGCCCATAAGTATGGCACCTTCCCCTCTATAGGTGCCCGTTGGAACATCAGCGACGAAAAATTCATGGAGAAGACCCGTAAAGTCATCAGCATGTTGGCCTTCCGACCCACTTGGGGTATCACAGGCAACACTGGAAGTGCAGGCGGCAACCAATACAACAAATACTACGCTGCAGGCTACTATAACGGCCACACCGTAGTAGCGCCCGCCAATCTCAGTCTGCCCGAACTGCGTTGGGAAAAGACCAAGCAGTGGAACTTAGGTTTCAACCTCGGATTGCTCGACGACTTGCTGACCTTCGAATTTGAAGTGTACAACAAGAAGACAACGGACCTGCTCATGGGTGGCAGTTTAGGAAAGCAGCGTATTTCCAGTGCCAACGGTTTCAGCGTATTGGATTGGGTGAACGCTGGTGTCATGAGAAACAAGGGTTGGGAATTGAATGGTTCGACTGCCAAGTTTGCCAAGGCAGGCAAATTCTCGATGAAACTGCGCGGAAATGTTTCGCAGAACTTCAACGAGGTAGTGGAAATGGATCCTCTCTTGCTGGAGGAAATCAATGGTTCCATTACTTGGAATCCCGAAAACTTTACTTACCAGAAACGCGTGCAGATACACAATGCCCTGGGCTCCATTTATGGTCTGAAATCTAAAGGCGTTTATCGCTACGACTACAACCACAATGGTTATGACAATGCCACCTTCAAGGCATACGGATACGCTGAAAGTGTTCCCTATACAGGTGCTGACGGCAGAATAGCCTATCGCAACGCAACAACCGCAGACGAGGCTGCGGCAATGGGCGATGGCTGGCACTACAGCTACGATGCATCAAACGATAAGTGGTATAAAGACTTCACCATCAATACTGCTGCGGCTGCAGCCCGCCGTGGAGAAAACGCAAGTTGCCCACTGGCTTACGATGCCCAGGGCAATCTGCTGACCGACGCAAAGGGTAATCCACTGCCTATGTACTATTGCTATAGTGAAGGCTCACGCTACCAGTTCCAAGGTGGCGATGCCATCTATGAGGATGTCAACCACGACGGAAGCATCGACCGATACGATGTCGTTTATCTCGGCAACTCCAACCCGAAGTTGTATGGTGGATTTGGCATAAACCTTTATTATGGGCGTTTTGAGCTGAATGCTTCGTTCAATTTCCGTATGGGTAGCCAAATCTTGAATCTCGCCAAGAGCCGCTACGAAAGCATGCAAGCCATCACAAACCAAAGTTATGCCACCACATGGCGCTGGCGTAAGAATGGCGATGAAACCGATATTCCACGTGCTTTGACGGGTGTCAACAATTTCAAGAGTTACAACTCATTGGTGAGCGACCGCTATGTGGAAGACGGCAACTACCTGCGTTTACAATACATCCAACTGAAGTACAACTTCGACCCCGCGAAGTTGAAGAAAATCGGTATGCGCACATGCTATTTGTCTGCCACCATCAACAATGTATTCTGCTGGACGAAATACACAGGTGTTGACCCTGAAGTCAGTGTCGGAGGATTTGGTATTGCCGTGGATGAAAGCAAGACTCCCCGCGCACGATCCTTTACTTGTACTCTTAATGTTGGATTCTAAAACTGACGGCTATGAAAAGATACAATAAACATATCACATCAGCCCTGACAATGGTGATTGCCTTGTTGGGCATAAGTTCCTGTCAGGATTGGCTGACCATCTATCCGCAGTCGCAAATCACTGAGGAAAGTTTCTGGGAAGACAAGAACGACCTGGAAGGTGTGCGATACGCGGCATACCAGCAGATGTGCAGTACTTTGTCGAAGATAGTCACTTGGGGTGACTTGCGTTCCGACTCATACACCCTGAATACCGCAGACGAAGATGCCAATACATCAACCCTCTATCAGGAAATTCGTGAAGGCCGCATTGAACGCGACTCGGCAAACACTTATTTCGACTGGGAAGGGTTCTACAAGACCATCAACTTCTGCAACAAAGTGCTACAACACGGAGACGAAGTATTGGCACGCGACAAACAGTTTACTACAGCCGAATGGATACAGATGAAGGCTGAAATCACAGGCTTGCGCGCGCTCAACTACTTCTATCTGCTTCGCTCATTCAAGGATATCCCCTACTCCACCCGAGTGGTGAATACAGACACAGAGGTTCAGAAGTACGGAGCCACAAACCAACTTATTGTTCTGGATTCCCTGATTGTGGATGTAGAGAGTGTAAAGGGAAAAGCCCGCAATCGCTTCTCGTCAGTAATTGACACCAAATGCTCAATTACCAATGCTGCAATCTATGCCTTGCTCAGCGATATGTACCTTTGGCGCGCATCGCTTCGTCACGGAAGAACTGACAACTTAGACGCGGAAGACACTGTAGTCGTGAATAACAACAAGGACATGATGGGAAAAGAAATCGCCCACACCGTTTGCGGCGACTACCAACTTGCGATTGACTATGCCGACCAAGCCATGGCAGCCTTAGTCAAGCAAAACGACCGCGATAACAGGATTTTTGGCGTAGGCATTGCAGAAACCGTTAGTTATGGACTGACAAACTGCTACTTATACAAGAACATATTTGAGAACTTCGCCAACGGCAATATGCCCGAACTACTCGCATTTAGCAACATATTCAGCGGCTATAGCGATGAAACAATCTTTGAATTATCGTATAGCGTCAGCGAAAAGCGCGAACACAACCTGAATGGAACAGGCTCAAGCGGTGGTGGTGGTCTCTGGAGCTATCAGGCAAAGACACACCTTGCCGTCAGCGACGGAAGCATCTCACTGGTGTACAATTCCACCGACCGCCGTTACAACGACAGCCGTATGTGGTTTTCCTGCTGGAATCAAATTTCGGGTATGTCTCAGGCCCTGCCAGGCTTCTATCTGTTCAAGTGGAGCAATGGCTCGTATAGTCTCACAAATCCAGAAAGCCACAGTTGCAAGGATATAAAATGGATCAATGTAAGTTCCACTTCATGCAATTTCCCAATTTATCGATTGAGCGACGTGATGTTGCAGAAAGCCGAAGCCATGGCCATCTTAGGACAAGGCGACGACGCAATGCGCTATGTCAACGCCATCCATCGTCGTTGGTATTGCAACGATGCAAAAGATGGAGCTCAACCGTCGGAAGATGTCATGAACAATTACGGCAAGGCATTCTATGACAACACCAACAACACACTGGGTAACGCTATCAATCCTGGCATGACCGACAAGACCAAGAACTACGAACGAGCCGTATTGAATGAGCGTCAGATAGAATTTCTGGGCGAAGGCAAGCGTTGGTTTGACTTAGTTCGATATGCCGAACGTCATGCCGGCGGTACAAGCGATGAGGTTCTTGATATGCGTGCGGCCGATGCCAATGCTGACATAGGTGCAGGAGATGATGGTGTAAAGCGTTCAGAGCGATTCCCTGCCACCGCAAACGAACTTCCTGGCACAAACAGTGGTTTGGTCGGTGTTACTGCAATGGTCAACGACCTCATGACTGGTGAATATAGTAATGAAAAACGCAAGAGCCTTATCAATCGTCTCAAGAACCGCTACGGACTATACAACCTTATATATTATAAGGAAATACAAGCAGCAGGTGGTTTGTTGGAACAGAATCCTGTGTGGAACAAATCACTATATGACTAAGCAGAAAGGAGGATAAGAATATGAAAAGAAGCATCACACATCCTCTGCTACTTTTGCTTGGCATAGTATCACTATGTCTCATGCAAAGTTGCAAAGAAAACATTGATATGTCGGACCGTTACACCTTCAAGGACTACACCATCGCAAGTTACTTGACGGAGCACGATACCACATATAGTGAATACATCAAATTGCTTAAACAGGTGGAGATTAGCCGTCGCTCTTCTTCCACCGTCTATCAGTTGATGTCCGCACGCGGCAAGTACACCATGTTTGCTCCCACGAATCGCGCCATTCAGGACTTTCTGGATACCCTTTACACAAAGGGCATCATCAATGAGCCCTCATGGGATGGATTCAAAGACGAGCGCTCACTGGACTCTATTCAAAAGTTGATTGTATATAGCAGCATTTTGGATGGAACAAAGGACGATGTGGAACCCATTCAAACGGGTAGTTTCCCTGACAACAAGGATCCATTGCCCTTGTCAAACATGAACGACCGCAAGCTCACAATCTGTTATGATAAAAATCCGCAATACATTTATGTCAATGGTGATTTTGACAACGACGGAAACATCATAAAGGGTGCGCTTATTGACCTGAAGAACCGCGATATCTTTACCATCAACGGTTATATCCATCAAGTTCATAGCGTAGTAGCCCCCAGCAATGAAACACTTGCCGATGTGCTGCAAGGCTATATCGATACAGGGGATGGGAACTACATCGTAATGGCCAAAATGATGCAGGCAACAGGTATGACCGACACCCTAACCAAAATCAAGGACGAGGTTTATGAGAATTTGAAACAGGCAGAAGACCCTCGCCTCGATGATATCCCTGTACGAACAGACCACTCACCAAGCGGTGAACTTCCGGAACATCGCTACTATGGCTACACATTGTTTGCAGAAACGGATGATTTCTGGCGCGAGACATTAGGCAAGGAGCCTATGGATATTACTCCCGCCGACATTCAGGCTTGGGTCGTTCAGCAAGGATTTTATCCTGAAGCAAAGGACAACACTGACTATGAAGATGAGGACAATGCATTGAACCTCTTCTTTACCTACCACCTGTTGCCCATGAAACTGGCTCCAAACAAACTTGTCATTCATTACAACGAGAAGGGCTACAGTTACAAGACCAGCCGCCAGTACACTGTTCCTGTATATGAAATTTACACGACAATGGGCAAGCGTCGTTTGATGAAACTGTATCAAGGCGGTCCTCGCTACACGCTGGACGGCGACAGCAAGATGTACATCAACCGCTTCCCTGTATTGGCCGATGGTTTGTATGACGATTATCGTGAACTGAGCGTAGAACCTCAGAACGAAGGTGTCGTTGTTGATATCAACAGTTCCATGGAAATTGCAAACGCATACATCTACCCTATCAACAAGGTGTTGGCATATGATGAGAACACGCGTGAGGGTCTGCAGAAGCAACGTCTGCGTTTCGACGTTATTTCCATGATGCCAGAGTTCATGAACAATGACTTGAGAGATAATCGCAACAAAGACCTTTGGAATGGTCTTCCTATTGACGACAACTACAGATATGTTGACAACCTCTCCCTGAAGGAGGGAACCAAGTTCTATTTCTTGAGTGGACTCGGATGGAACTGGCTCAATTGGCAAGGCGACGAAATCAATATCATCGGCAAGTACGAAGTCACCTTCCGTATGCCGCCCGTTCCGAAGGCTGGCACTTATGAAATACGATATGCGATTCAGTCAAATAGTGAAAGACGAAGCATGTGTCAGGTTTATTTCGGCACAGACCCACGGAACCTCCACGCACAAGGCATTCCCCTTGACCTTCGCATGGGTGGTAAATATCGCCATCTACCTTCTACGGCAGGTGGAAATATGCCCAGCATCGTAGGTTGGCTTCACGACCACGATGACCTCCAGGACGACGAAGATGCTATTGCAGAGAATGACAAGAAAATGCGCAACAATGGTTATCTGAAAGGTCCGGCCATTTATGCTGGTACACCTGGCGGAAGCAACTTTGCACGTGGCAACGAACAGAACATTCGACGCATCATCGTTCGAGAATATATGTATCCGGAGAAAGTCTATTACCTAAAGTTCAAGAATGTACTTGACGACGAAACGAAGGAACTCTATATGGACTACTTTGAATACTGTGCAAAGGAAGTGTATGACAACCCCATGTCTCCTGAGGATCCGTGGTAATTGTGACAATCGTTAATTGACAGATATATGAAAAACGCAAAGAAATATATAGGAGTTGCCAGCATGGCGATAGCCCTGCTCGCATCCCCCAGTTGTTCCGACTGGGACGACCACTATGGTGCTGGCGAAGGAACTTCTGCGACAAAGTCTCTTTGGGAACTCATCGACGAAAATCCCAAGCTCAGTCGCTTTAAGGCAATCGCTGAAAAGTCGAGCTATTATCGTGACGAGAACCATCCTCAGGAGGGTTACACCTTCAAGGATATGCTGAATGGTTCCATGCTTCTCACAGCATGGGTGCCAGAGAATGATGCATTCACCGATGCCGAATACGAAAAGTGGATGAATCTGGCCGAAACACGAGGCTACAGCGTTCAGCAGCAACTGATAGGCAATACTCTCGCCCTCTATCGTCAAGTAGCAACAGGGGGCGGCACCACAACCTTGACGATGCTCAACGGTAAGAAAATGGTATTTGACAAAAACCAGTTTACGCTGCAAGACCTGCCACTGATAGAGCGGAATACCGCGGCCACCAATGGCACACTGCACACCCTCGGTCAGTTGGTTCCCTTCCGCTACAACCTTTATGAGTATCTCAAGGATGCCGACAACGCCCAAGAGAACAATGTAAGTATGTTCCACGACTTCGTAATTACGAACGACACTACTTACTTTAATGAGAACAACAGTATTGAGGGCAATCCTGATGAGGACGGTAACCCAACCTATGTTGACAGTGTTTATACCACAACCAACACCATGTTCTTCGGCACCCACCGTTTCCCCACCACCATTGGAACAGAGCAATATCTGACCTACGACGAGGGATTTGGTGCCAACATCATTAGCGAGGACTCCACCTATATCATGCTTTATCCCACAGACCAAGCATGGGAAAACGCAAAAGACAAGTTAGCCCCGCTTTACAATTATGCCCACAAATACGCTGACTCTGAAAAGCGAAACCAGAACACCAAGAACACTTATCGTACGATGGAGAATCCCGACTCCCTCAAAGACAAGTGTATTGCTATGGACATCGCCTCCCCATTGGTATTCAACCTGCACATGCAACCTAATGCCGGAAACGAGATTGGCAAATGGCAGTTAGACGACTTCCTTGCTGAAAAAGGGCAGAGTGCCAGTTATTTCCTCAATACCTTTGGCGACACCCTGCGCAGCGATGCCAACTGGGACAAGTCCACATTGTTGGAAGGAAAGCAACTGGAGATGAGCAACGGCGTGGCCATTGTCAAGGACAATTGGGACTTCCCCCGCAAGTTCTACCAGCCCGACTTGAACATAGAAATCGGCTATGAAAGTTTCTTTAATGTCAATGAGGCAACGGGCAACTACTCCACAGTTTCGTTTAGCAATACTACTGCGGAAGCATGGATTGACACAGTAGGACGCGTCTATAAGAACAATTTCTACTACATCTATCCCTCCAAGAGTACTGAGCAACCCAAGTTCACATTCCGACTTGTCGGCACCTCTGGTGACAACGAGAACGTGGAAAGCGAAGTAATGAGCGGTAAGTACGAGATTGGGCTGGTACTCGTTCCCAATTTCTACATCACAAGCAAAGACACAATTGTGGGTGACACCGTGAAACATAAGTTCCAGTGCACACTGAACTATTGTATTGACAACACAAGCGGTGAAGACCAGGCTATCACGAGTGCAGTCGTTGATTACAACGGAGAGAAGGTTGATACTCTGTGGCTCAAGTTCCCGCCTTTGACAGACGACTTTAAGCCAGACACAAAGGTTAAGGACGAGGAACTGTACCTCAACTACTTCCAGTTCCCCTATAGTTACAAGAATTTACGGCATTGCTACCCCACCCTGACAATCGCTACGAAGACTACAAGCACCGAGCGTAAGAACGGGTACAGCAACTATTTCTGCATTGACCGTATAATAATGAGAAGCAAAGAATAAGACTATGAAATACACAAGTTTTAGATTCACGCACACCATCCTCCAGCGAGGACTGTGCCTCATGATGCTCTCGGGCCTATGCTTCTCCGCTGCGTTTGCCCAAGAAGATGAAACCGAAGACGAAGACGATGTCCAGGCGCAAATCGTCTATAACAAACGTAAGGCAGAGAAGGAGAAAGCAGAAAAGCAGTATGAAATGCAGACCGTCAGCGGCACCATCACAGACGATGCCACGCGTCAACCACTTGGAGGTGTTCGTGTCCAGGCATTTGGTTATGACAGGTACTCAGTCCTGACCGAGGAAGATGGTACATACGAGATTCAAGTTCCCACCTTCGTACACGCCCTTTGGCTTGTAGTACCCGGCTATACAAACCAGCAACTTGCCATCAAGCCCGGACAAAAGGCTGATGCAACCATGCTAAGCGACGCATTCCGCAGTTACTATACAGCCACTACCAATATTACAGCTCGCGAAAAGACCATACTTGACCAGACGAGCAGTATGACCATTGAGACTGACATCCAAAACCAGTTGGAAGGTAGTGTGCACAGCGTTAATCGTAATGGCTTGCCTGGCATGGGGGCATACCTCACAATCCGAGGCATCAACTCACTGAACGCCAACGCCCAACCACTCATCGTCCTCGACGGCAACATCATCGACCCTGAGTATGAGCGTACGAGCCTCCACGAAGGATATTACAACAACATACTTTCCGGACTCGACCCCGAGAACGTAGAAAGTATAGAGGTCCTGAAAAACGGTACTGCACTCTATGGGGCAAAGGGTGGTAATGGTGTCATCATCATCAAGACCAAGCGCGGACACAGCATGACCACAAAAATCAATGTTCGCCTCTATGGTGGTGTGGAACTGACTCCTAAAAAGATTGATATGCTCAACGGCAATCAGTATCGCACCTATCTCGGTGACCTTACAGGTACTGTCCGCGACGTCAACATCATGAATTCCACCAATGGCATCGACGCGCAACGTTGGGCATTCCTCAACGACAACCCTACGGGCTATTACTACAAGATTTTCCACAACAACACCGACTGGCAGAAGGACATGTATCGCAACACCTTCGTACAGAACTACAAAATCAATGTAGAAGGTGGAGACGACATCGGCATGTATTCTCTGTCGCTGGGTTATGCCAAGGCTGACGGCACACTGAAGGGTAACGACATGAACCGTCTGAACCTACGCTTCAATACTGACATCAAGATTGCAAGTAAACTTTCTACAGAACTGGACATCGCATACAACCAGACCAATTATCATGTGCTTGACAATGGGTGGAGCGAGAGTTACGACATGCAAAACATTGGCTCGACCAATGTGTTAGGCTTGATTCAAAGCCCCATGATCAGTCCTTATGCCTACTACCACGATGACGAAGCAGGCAAACTTGTTCTCTCCCAAGAGTATGCCGGAAAGTATGCAAGCGACGCTACGAGCACATGGATTCAGAACCCCTTCAACTATCCCCAGATGATGGGAATTAACGAAAGTCTGCGCAATCCATATTGGGTGCTCCGCAACGGCAAGGGTAAGAACAAGAACTACGCTGAACTGACTCAGATTAACATCAACGTAGCACCCAAATACCAGGTTACGAAGCAATTCTCCATCAGCGACCGCTTTAACTACCAGTTGAACCGCAACAACGAGAAATACTTCCTCCCCATCTCGGGCACCACACAGTACCTGCTCACCGACCTGGGCTATATTACATCCGTGCTGAAGTCCCAGTTCACAAAGGAGACCACGTTGAACAACGACCTCCGTCTGGAATGGAAAAACACCTATGGAGCCCACAACATTGATGTATTCGGAGGCTGGCGCTACAACAACTATAGTTATTCCTATAGTTATATACGCGGCTACAACAACGAAAATGACAAACTGCCCAACATCTCCAAGGAAATGCAGTATGTCAACTACGGTGGCACAAAGGACAACTGGATAGACATGACCTACTATCTTGATGCCTCCTACAACTACGCTCACAAGTACTATGCCGACTTCACCGTCAGCAGCCAGGCAAGTAGCATGTTTGGTGACGACACGAAGGATGGTTTCCAACTTGGCGGTGTCAGTTGGGGACTCTTCCCCAGTCTGCAACTGGGTTGGCTGGTCTCAAACGAGAAGTGGTTCAAACCTGGCAAGCATGTCAACTACCTCAAACTAACGGCAGGCGTTGACCAAAGCGGTAACGACAACATCGACTACTACGCAGCGCGCACCTATTGGGAAAGCCAACAAATATCCAAGACCACGGTAGGTCTTGTGCTCGCCAATATCGAGAACAGCACCGTCCAGTGGGAAACAGTCACAAAGTACAATATAGGACTGGAAGGTACATTCTTCAAGAACCGCCTCCATGCTGCCTTCGACCTCTATTGGCACAAGATTGACAACATGCTTACCATCAAGGATTTGCCCTATGTTTCTGGTATGCAGAAATACTGGACAAACGAAGGTGCGATGACCAACAAGGGACTAGAACTCAACCTCAATGCCATTCTGGTCAACAAGAAGGACTGGAAATGGGAAGTTGGAGCCTCCATCGGACACTACAAGAACGAGATTACAAAGTTGCCCACCGAGAACTATTTCGAACTGCGCGATGTCAACAACAATCTCACGGCAGACTACAACGGAACCACCCAAAGCATCTACGGACAGGACAACATCCTCACGGCTGTGGGCTATGCCGCAGGCAGTTTCTTCGGATGGCAGACTGCAGGCATCCTGTCCAGCGACGAAGAAGCCTCACAGGCAGGTGCCATGGGTTACCTCAAATATCCCACTGGACTTGTGGAGAATCCCTATCGCAACTTCCAGGCAGGCGACGTACGCTTTGTGGATCAGAACGGCGACGGTGTCATCAACGATGCCGACAAGGTGGTCATTGGCAACCCCAATCCCAACCTTTTTGGCAACATTCGCACAAGCCTGACATGGAAGAACCTGCGCCTCGATGTCAACTTCAAGTATTCCTTGGGCAACGACATCTACAACTATCAGCGTTCCGTGCTGGAAGGGCTGAACACGACCTACAACCAAACCATGGCAACACTGAATCGTTGGACCTACGAAGGCCAGAAGACATCCATGCCCAAGGCATGCTACATCGACAGCGACGACTGGCGCAACAACGAGCGCATGAGCGACCGCTGGATAGAAGATGGCAGTTACCTCAAACTGAAAAACATCCGACTTACCTATACCATCCCCTACTCCAACAACTGGCTACAGGGCTTGAAGGTATGGGCAGAGGGCAACAACCTCTACACACTGACCAAGTATCTCGGCACCGACCCCGAAATGTCCAGCCGCAACAGTGCCCTATACCAAGGCATAGATACTGGTTTGCTTCCCTGCGGACGCAGTTTCAACCTTGGTTTGTCTATCAACTTGTAAAATCTGTCAACTATGAAAAGGACATCTATTATACTATTGATTGGAAGCATCCTCCTCGGAACCACGCTCACATCGTGCGAGGACATGCTTTCGCCTGGAAGCGAGCGTCATAGTTACGTCATTGCGCAAGACACCCTCTACAGTTACTGGGGCATTGTCAAGTCTCTGCAAAACGTGGCAGAGCGCTATATCGTACTGGGCGAGTGCCGCGGCGAACTGGTCGATGGCTCCGAATATGTCAGCGACAGCATCCGCGCCATCCTTGACTTCGACATGGACAATGCGATGCTTGCCGATGGCAACTGCCGCTTCCTCAATGCACGCGACTACTACCACGTCATCAACTCCTGCAATGCCTATTTGGCCAACTGCGACACCCTGCGTTGCACAGGCACACTTCAGCCCTACATGCTGAAGGAGGCCGCACAGGTACAGGCCATCCGCGCCTGGGTCTATCTGCAACTCGTTCAGGTCTATGGCGAAGTGCCTTACTACACCAAGCCACTGCTGACCACCAACGAAATCAATGCCTTCATGGACAGCCACGAGAGCATCAACATCGACAACATCGCCGACCTGTTAGCCCCCGAACTTGAGGAAGCCCTGCAGATAGAATTGCTCTATGGACTGCCTCAGTACGCGAGTTACGAATCCATGTGTCACTCCACGAAACTCATGATTCCCCTCAACCTCATACTCGGCGACCTCTACCTGACCAAGGGCGACAAGGCTAGTTGCACAAAGGCAGCAGAGTTCTACTACAACTACCTCTCCAACACACAAGGCCATGGCCACATGGAACCTGGTGGCCCCCTGCCCGACAACAACTATTGCTACGGCTACAAGGGCGAGGGCATGGAACGCCCTGTCTATAACTATGTGGGCGAGATGCTCAACGGTACCTCATACACACCCTGGACGGAGAGCGATGCCGTCAGCAAGTATCTGGAAGCCATTTCCGTACTGCCCAGCAGCACCAACAAATTGTGGGGCACCGTACTGCGCGGTGTCAACGAGCTCTATGGTTACGCCAGTGAAATCAGCGTGCGCACGGAGGAAACCAGCGACACCACCACCGCCACATACGCCAGCGTAATACTCACCCCCCAATACGACGTCAAGCAGCTCGCTGCCAGCCAAGCCTACTACGACCTCTGCAAGGAACAGATCTACGAAGTATATATCGGTGCCAGCAGCGCTTCGCTTACCGACCTCGTCATCACCCCCGACACCGAAGTCGGCGATGCCCGTCGCTACTGGGTAAAGGATGTACGGCAAGTCTATGAAGACGGCATGACCAACACCGAGAGGTTCATCACCAAGCTCAACCCCAACGGCTTCTCCACTGTTTCCCATGTCATCTACCGCAAGTCCATGATATGGCTCCGCTATGCCGAAGCACTCAACCGTGCAGGCTACCCGTCCTACGCCTTCGCCATCCTGAAGAACGGACTTTGCAACAACGACATCTGGTATCCCGAACTCAACGAGTATGCCGTCAAGGATTCCATATTCTTCTGTGTCACCCCCGCAAACGACACCATCCCCACAAATTATCAGGACGGCATCTGTACCACGCATGAGGAACTAATCGCCTATCTGCAAAATCTTATTGACAACGGGGAGTACACCATGGAGGAGGTGGTTGACGAATGGACATGGTGGTGGACTGCATCTTCGTATGAAAACTACCCGGACGACGACTGCAACAAGATGCTCTATTACCTCGACCGTCGCGAACTGCAGGCCTCACCCAATTTCCTCAACTTCTCCTTCGAGACCTTCCGAGGAAACATTGCCACCAACTCCGTCGTCACCCGCCGCTCGCTTGCCGAACGCGACTATAGCCTTCGCAGTTTCAGTTTCGACGGAGAACCGCGCACCAAGGGGGTACACACCCACGGATGCGGCATTCCTACGGAGGCACACAACAAACTCTCCGTGTACAACTATGTTGACTGCATAGCCAAGAAGGCTGAAAACTATGGCTACACGCTGACAAAGCAGGACATCTACAGCGGCGACTACGACGACGTAGTACAGAACTGTGTGGAAGACCTCATCGTGGACGAGGAGGCAATGGAACTGGCCTTTGAGGGCACACGCTTCTTCGACCTCCTTCGCGTGGCACATCGCCGTGGCGACACCAGTTACCTGGCAGACCGCGTATCGCGCCGTGACCCGTCACTCCGCGCGAAGTTGCTCAACAAAAACAACTGGTACTTCCGTCTGAAATAAAAGTAAAAGGAAGGAAAGAACCATAGTAATGTTAAGCCCCCCACAATAGTATTGCGGGGGGCTTAACATTACTATGGTTCGAGCCGAAAGGTTATAATGCCTTCAGTTCAGCAACAATCGCTTGTGGGTCGGACGACCGGAAGACATAGGAACCTGCCACCAGCACATCGGCACCCGCCTGAGCAAGTTGAGGGGCAGTGGTATGGTTGACACCACCATCAACCTCTATGAGGGGATGATGACCCACCTCGTCCATCAACCGCCGCAAGTCGGCAATACGCCCAAGAGTGGCGGGTATGAACTGCTGACCGCCAAAGCCTGGGTGGACAGACATCAATAGCACCATATCGACATACGCCAACACCGGGCGTAACACGTCAACGGGCGTATCTGGGCACAAAGTAATGGCTGGGTGCAACCCTGCCTGACGGATTTGCCCGAGGGCATGGATTACGGCCTCGGCATCACCATTCTCACGACCATCCACCGCTCCCTGGGCGGCACCAATGCCTAAGGCGGGCTGCCACGAGGGCGCAAGGGCTTCATAGTGGACATTCATGTAGCGGGCACCAAGGGCTGAGACCTGAGCGATGAACTTCGTGGGCTCGACTATCATCAGATGGACATCGAGGGGCTTGCGACACAATTGCGCCACGCGCTCCATTACAGGGAAGCCAAATGAAATGTTGGGAACAAACACGCCGTCCATCACATCAAGATGGAGTTGGGCGGCTTCGCTCTGGTTAAACCAAAGCATCTCGCGTTCCAGATTCCCAAAGTCTGCAGCAAGTAGCGAGGGGGCAACTAACATATAACTCAAAGTAAAAAAGAAAATGCTACATCAACATTCGGCGCGCATGGGCTTGTAGGTGCGGGCGAACTCGCGAAGGTACTGTAGGACAGCGGGATGGGGATGTACGGATTCTTGGGGTAAAGTCTGCGTCATAGGCACTTTGTTTTGGGATTTGGGGGAAAATGTGTTTACTCCTATAACGAACATAGCCTGCCGATTATTGCATCAGCAGGCTATTTTTATTTATTATAATACAATCGTAGTCTAAGGGCTAAGGACTTATACCGCCAAGTAGAGGTCGCGATGGGCAGCCATGCGACGGAGGTTGAGCAGGGCGTAGCGCATACGTCCAAGCGAAGTGTTGATGGACACGCCCGTAGCCTGTGCTATCTCCTTGAACGACATATCGCGATAGTACCGCATGATGACCACCTCGCGCTGTGCCTCGGGCAGGTGGTCTATCATCATGCGCACATCCTCGTGCGACTGGTCGATGAGTAACTGATCCTCGATGTTGCGTTCACAGAGCGAGGGGTCGTTGAAGAGGTCACGCGCTACCGTACCGTCGGCCGCCAGCACCTCGTTGGATATGGTCGCACGCCCGGGTGTGCGCTGGCTACGGAAACGGTCGAGCACCTGATTACGCGCAATGCGTATAATCCACGACGAGAACTGACCGGATTCAGCGTAATTGCCGTTACGTATGGCCATAATGACCTTGACGAAAGTGTCCTGGAACACATCGTTCGCCAAGTCGGTGTCGGAAATCATGGAACGGATGTAGCCGAACACCTTATCTTGGTGCCTTGCCAACAAAGTATCAAAAGCTTGGAAGTCGCCTTCTTCGTACATGCGAACCAACTTCTCGTCGGTTTGCTCTGCATAATGTATCATTACCGTCTAAATTAATAGTTTCTGGGGTAATGTTTTCTCGATAGGCGAATCAATTTTTAGGTTTAACGGATGCAAATATATGTAATAATTGCGAAACAGGAATCACGATTTACTGATTTTTTTTCATTTTCCTGCAAAAAAACCTCTATATTACACAATTCTCCTGAATGTGTGCACCGCGAAGGAAGTCTTCTATGTCCATTCTGCGCTTTCCGGCAAGTTGCAAAGAAACTATGCTCACCCACCCCTCGCGACAAGCAATGTGGAGATAGGTTTTCCCATCGGTTTCGATGGTTCCGGGAGTCGCCGCCTCGCTCTCCATAGCAATGGGAAGGGGCGTGCATTTGTAGATTTTCAGCATTGTGTCGTTGAGTGTGGTCCATGCTGCGGGATAGGGCGACAGGCCACGCACGAAGTTGTAGACCTCGCGCGCCGTCAGTTCCGCCCAACGTATCTGGCAGGTCTCCCTGAATATCTTGGGAGCTGGGCGGAGAGGACCTTCCACGGTCAGTTGGTCTTGCGGGATGGGTTTCACAACACCACGTTCCACATCGTCCACCGTCTTCAGCACAAGGTCGGCTCCCAACATCATGAGCCTGTCATGCACGGCTTCCACATCGTCTTCTTCATGGATAGGAACAGCCTGGCGATAGATGACCTGGCCCGTATCTATGTCGTGGTCGAGGAAGAAGGTCGTTATGCCCGTTTCCTTGTCCCCGTTGATTATTGCCCAATTGATAGGGGCTGCGCCACGATATTGCGGAAGGAGTGCGGCATGAAGATTGAAGGTGCCCAGCCTTGGCATGGCCCACACCACTTCGGGCAACATACGGAATGCCACCACCACACCGAGATCTGGGTCATAACTCCTAAGTGCATCGAGGAACGATTCGTCCTTCAGTCGCTCGGGTTGCAGAACGGGAATTCCCTGCCCCACGGCATACTGTTTGACAGGACTTTGTTGCAGCACATCGTGGTGCCTGCCCACAGGCTTGTCGGGCATCGTGACCACGCACACCACATTATATCCGCCCTCCACAAGGCGGCGCAGGGGTTCCACCGCGAAATCGGGTGTGCCCATATATACAATCTTACAATTTACCATCTCGCATTTATCATTTAGCCATTTACCATTTACCATTTACTATTTACCATTTACCATTTACCATAACCTTAACTTTGACCTTCGGTCGAGTTCCGACGCGACTCGGCATAGCTCGAACGAGTTCGGCTCTGCACTCGCTGCTCCGTCACTTCAATTTTCAATTTTCAATTCAGTCATCGCTGATGTCTGCCAACATCTGTCGATACATAGTGAATACGCGCGACTTACGGATGAAGCCCACAAAACAGCCATCGGAATCGACGACGGGCAAAGTCCACGCGCCTGTCTGCTCAAAGACACGCACCACGGTCTCCATTTCGTCATGCAGCAGGAGACGTGCCGCGGGTTGCACCATCATCTGACTCACGCGGAGACGGTCGTGGAGTTCGGTGCGGAACATGATGTGCCGAATGTCATCGATATAAAGTATGGCCACCAATTGGCGTTGTGCATTGAGCACGGGGAACACATTGTGCTTCGACTCCGACACCCGCTTTACGACCTCGCCCAACGTCATTTCGGGCGTAAAGAACTTGCTGTAGCGGTCCATCACCGAATCCATCGACATGAGGGTGAGTATGGCGTGGTCGGTGTTGTGAGTTAGCAGTTCACCCCTGCGTGCCAATCGCATGGCGTAGATGCTATGCGACTCGAAGATATGAATGGTGAGGTAGGCACACACACTGACTATCATCAGGGGCATGAACAACTGGTAGCCGCCCGTCAGTTCAGCAATGAGGAAGATGCCCGTCAGGGGAGCGTGCATGACACCCGACATCAGTCCGCACATGCCTAAAAGTGCTTGGTTGTTCTCGTCAAGCGTCACACCCAGTACCCCATTTTGGTTCCACACTTGGGCAAATACAAAGCCGAATATGCAACCCAGGAACAGAGTGGGGGCAAAGATACCGCCACATCCGCCGCCGCCATTCGTCGCAGTAGAGGCAAAAGCCTTGAACACGATAACCAGCGCAAGATAGACGAGCAGCATATTATTGTGACCGTAGAAGAGCGAATGGTTCATGGCCGTCTGCCAGTCTTGCTCATCTTCGCCGTTCAACAGCAAGTCTATAAGGTCGTAGCCCTCGCCATACAGCGAAGGAAACAGGAAGATGAGCACAGAAAGCACCACTCCCCCGAGCGCCAGACGCGAATAGGGATTATGCAGACGGCGGAAGATGCCCTCCAAGGCATTTGTTGTCCGCGTGAAATAGAGCGACACCAGTCCGCAGCCTATTCCAAGCAAAATATTGGAAGGTATGCGTATGGCAGAGAAGGTATAGTGGCTATGGAATTCAAAGAGCGGATTTACGCCCGTCAAGGAGAAGGTCACCGACGCCGCCGTCACGCAGGACACCAGCAAAGGTAGCAGTGAGCCCATGGACAAATCTATCATCAGCACCTCCAGGACAAAGGAAAGCCCCGCAATGGGAGCCTTGAAGATGCCTGCCACGGCACCTGCGGCTCCACACCCCACGAGTAGCATCATCTGTTTGCCGTTCAGGCGAAACATGCGCCCCAGATTACTACCAATGGCCGAACCCGTCAGTACAATGGGAGCCTCGGCACCCACCGAGCCACCAAAACCAATCGTCAGCGCCGAGGCGACGATACTTGTCCAGCAATTGTGCGACTTTATCTGGCTCTTTTTACGGGCGATGGCAAAGAGTATTTTTGTCACTCCGTGACCGATGTCGTCCTTGACAATGCGGCGAATGAACACCGACGTCAGGAAGATGCCGACAACGGGGTAGATAAGATAGAGCCAGTTGGCGCTGGATATGCTGAACTGGTGCGTGAGCAGAAATTGAATCTGCCCGATGAGCCATTTCAGCAGAAGCCCCGCAAAGGCTGTCAGTACACCCACCACCAAAGCCAAAAGAAGCATGAGACGATGCTCCGACATCGACCTTCCCCCCTGCCCCTCACTGTCAGGGAGGAGGGTAGTTGCATTGACTTTTTGCCCAATCCTTATATATCTGTTATTGAAAACTTGCATGTTCTATCCCTTTATCATGTGCCATATCTATCTGCTCCCCTCCTTAACGGGTAGGGGCTTGGGGGGCTTTTAACGCCTGATTACCGTCACCGCGCCGTTTTCGGTAAGTTTGATGATGCTGGAAGGACGACCGTCGGACTTGCGGCCACGGGCAAACTGCACGATGTAGTCCACCTGTTGCTTCAGTTCCTCGGGAATGTCGTAGAAACTCCTGGGAGAAGGCTCTCCAGAGAAGTTGGCAGAGGTGGAGACGATGGCTTTCTGGAAACGGTAGCATAGTTGTTTCGAGAATTCTTCCTGCGTCACTCTCATACCCAGCGAACCGTCTTCCGCCACAAGGTTTGGCGCCACATTGACTGCCCCGTCAAGGATGAGCGTCAGAGGACGTTCGGCATAGTCTATGAGATCCCATGCCACATCGGGCACATTGCGGAAATAGCGTTGCAGGCGGTTGGCGGAATCGACCAGGCAGATAAGTGCCTTCGAGTCGGCACGCTTCTTGATTTCATACACGCGGCGCACTGCCTCCTCGTTCGAGGCATCACATCCGATGCCCCAAATCGTATCTGTGGGATAGAGTATCACCCCACCCTTCTTCAGCACGTCGATGGCGTTCTTTATGTCTATGTCGCAATTCATCTTTCATTTACCATTTAGCCATTTACCATAACCTTAACCATAACCATAACCTTAACCATAACCATAACCATAACCATAACTTTCAATTTTCAATTTAAAACTCACTGGTGAAATGGAAGCGGATGTGCTCGAAATCCTGTTGTGCCATCTGCAATACGTAGCCCGAGTCGGCAAGGAACACATCTCTGCCCTCGCGGTCCTTGGCCATGTACTGGTACTTGCGCTTCTTGAAAGCCTCCAGTTCCTGTTCATTTTCGCTTTCTATCCAACAGGCCTTGTACAGGCTCAGCGGTTCCCAGCGGCACTTGGCTCCGTACTCGTTTTCCAGACGGTACTGGATAACCTCGAACTGAAGTTGTCCCACGGTGCCGATAATCTTGCGATTGTTAAACTGGTTGACGAACAACTGTGCCACGCCTTCGTCCATCAGTTGCTCAATGCCCTTCTGGAGTTGCTTGGTCTTCATCGGGTCAGCATTCTCGATGTACTTGAACATCTCAGGCGAGAAGGAAGGCAAACCGCGGAAATGCATGACCTCGCCTTCGGTCAGCGTGTCGCCAATCTTGAATGTTCCCGTATCGGGCAAGCCTATGATGTCTCCGGGCCAAGCCTCATCGATGGTGCTCTTACGCTGAGCCATAAACTGCGTGGGGCTGCTGAAACGGAGCGTCTTACCCTGACGTACATGCAGATAGGGCGCATTGCGCACGAACCGTCCCGAGCAGACCTTGCAGAAGGCTATGCAGGAACGATGGTTGGGGTCGATGTTGGCAGTAATCTTGAAGATGAAGCCCGTAAACTTGGGCTCTTCGGGATTGACCACACGCTCCTCGGCTTGTGTGGGACGGGGCGATGGAGCAATCTCCACGAAGCAGTTCAGCAGTTCCTCCACGCCGAAGTTGTTCAATGCCGAGCCAAAGAACACGGGAGCAACCTGTGCGTCCAGATAGTCCTGCACCTCGAAGGCATCATACACACCGTCGATAAGTTCCAGGTCGTCGCGCAACTTCTGGGCATCCTGCTCGCCCACATAGTCATCAACAAGTGGGATTTCACTCCCCTCTCCCGTCGGAGAGGGGTTGGGGGTGAGGCTTACTTCCACCTTATCGGTCACCTTCTGTTTGTCTGGTGTGAACAGGTTCAGCCTTTCTTCATATATATTATAGACACCCTTGAACTTCGCCCCCTGATTGATGGGCCACGACAACGGGCGCACCTTGATTTGCAACTCCGTCTCCAACTCATCGAGCAGGTCGAAAGGGTCCTTGCCCTCGCGGTCCATCTTGTTCACAAACACGATGACGGGGGTCTTCCTCATGCGGCAGACGGTCATCAGTTTGCGCGTCTGCGCCTCTACGCCCTTCGCCCCATCCACCACGATGATGCACGAATCCACCGCCGTCAGCGTGCGGAAGGTGTCCTCTGCAAAGTCCTGATGACCTGGGGTGTCAAGGATGTTCACCTTATAACCCTGATAGTCAAACTCCATGACACTGGTGGTCACGGAGATACCGCGTTGCTTCTCTATCTCCATCCAGTCGCTGGTGGCAGTCTTGCGTATCTTGTTGCTCTTTACGGCACCAGCCACCTGTATCTGCCCACCAAACAGCAGCAGTTTCTCCGTCAGCGTGGTCTTACCTGCATCGGGGTGAGAGATAATGGCAAATGTCCTTCTTCTTGTAATTTCCTCGTTCATCATGAATTATCAATGATAAAATTGTCAATAGTTATAGTTCCAACTCTCCAGCCTTGTCCTGCCGCCAGGCATCCGCCAACATCCCAATCAGTCGGCTGATGGACTCAACGGCCTGCGCTGTTTCGCTGCTTATCTCACGATGCTGAGCCCGCAAGAGCATCACACCATAGAGGCAATTAAGACATGTTTCCACCTCGCCCACGTCCTTATCGCCCTTGGCCCTGAGTTCCACGATAAAGGGCAGAGCCTTATAGTAGGCCGACGAGTAGAAGGGATGTTTCAGGCTGCGCAGCAATTCAGCGTGCAAGTCAGATAGCATGGCCATTGTCCCCTGATTGATTTGCAGGTGCCCCTGCTTCTGGCAACCCTCCTCCCGCATCATACGCGTAAGGTTGGCATACCATTCCGAAGTCTCTCTGGCATCGTTGCCCGTAAGCCCGAACCGACTCACATATTCTCGTTGGATGCGCTCTTCGTCGAGTCCGTATGCACGCAGCGTGTCCTCCACCTGCCACATATAAAGCAGGTGCTCACAGATATTCTCGTCTCTCAAGTGTTTTGCTATCTTCATCTCGCATTTACCATTTAATCATTTACCATTTTAGAGACCCTCTCCTGTCCTCCGTCGCAATCATAGATTGCTCCCCTCATCAGGCACTGATTGCCAAAGGGCAATCATCTAAAGGCCTTCTTCGCCTCCCCTTTTGGGAGGTAAGAAGTGAGAGGTGAGAAGTGAGAAGAGGATACGTTTTCCTCTTGAGAATTATTCAGGGAGTCTAATACATTTCTCTTACCTCTTACCTCTTGCCCCTTACCTCCCTTTTAAGGAGAGGTTTTTTCCCTCCCTTTAAGGGAGGGTTAGGGGTGGTCACTGCCTCCCGCTTCTCACAAAATTGTGCGCGAAGATACGAAAAAGAATTAAGAATTAAAAATTAAGAATTAAAAAAATGCTATTATATTCGCTTTATGATGAACCTGAGACACTCCTGACGCACGCTGACCGTCATGGTCAAGGTGCCAATATTAAGTCCATGAAGATACAACCTTTTCTTCGTATCGCCAAATATTTCGCTCTCAAATTCTCTTCTTACATCACAAATGTGACGCAAGAAAAAGTTTTATCCGTAGACTATTTTCCTCAAAATATCACTCTGTCTTATTACATATCCTGTAAATATTGACATATAGGCAATTACTACAGCCGCTAATGACGCGATGATAAGGCAAAGTAATGCATTGTTGCTCTTTAGTACCCACCCGGCCAAATCCGTCATACCAATCATTTTGAAGGTCAAAATAAAGAACCAGTGATATAGGTATATATCTAATGATTTATAGCCTATATAGGACAGCCAAGTTTCCCATCGCTCCTTACTATTTTCTCTTTGTGCAAACAAATAATATACGATCACTACTGCACACATCGGGACAATGATTCGGCTTACGACAATCTGAAGGGCATGAATGGGTATTGATGCATATAGTAGAGTAGCATAGCCGATAATTCCTAAGGTAAATATCCAATTCTTTTGTAGCAGAACATCAGTTAAGTTGTATTTTCGAAAGCAATAACCCATGAGATAGAAAGGGTAGAAGCATACGGCATGTTCTAAGCAAAATATTTGATTCAGCAGAGGTGATTTTCTCCAACCTAAGTAAAATGCCGCATAGGCTATGCACACAATTAGCATATGAATCCACTTTCGTCTTGTACTCAAGAGGAGAGCATGCAATATACAGTATAAGGCGAGGGATTTCAGATACCAGTAGAAAAACCAATAGTTTTTTGCGGTTTGCCATCCTTCGCCCCATCCTTTTTCTGCAATCAGTGCAAGATAGAGAAAAGAAACACTACAGATGAATATAGAGGGACATATGTAAGAGAGAAAGCGCCTTTTTAGGCGGGCAATGTTTTTTCGTGTCAGTGTCTCATCTGGTATATAGGCTACAAATCCCGAAATGAACATGAATATAAACATATGGCACGAACCAATGAAACGCGAAACAAAAGTATCGGAGAAGTTCAATAGAAATAGGTAAATGTGTCCCAACACAACCAGAAGGATAGTAAACCCCTTGATTCTGTCAATGTAGTTGATTCGTGTGTTCATCGTTAGTTGTCTGTTGATTAAGAAGGTACAAAAAGAAAACGTGGACAATTTACTTCGTCTACGTATTCCAAGGCATCGCCAAACGCCCACTATCTTTAACGAGTAAAAGCCCACGCCTTGCGGCATGAGCATTAACTTCAGTTCTTGATAGTTAAATAATTTGGCGAATTATGGAATACAAGAATATAAAGCTAACGCTTCTTCCCAATATGTCTGGATTATGTTTATCTGTTCATTGGCGTAAGGTCTTTTCTGTTTATATTCTAAATAAAACTACTTCGATACAGAAGCGATGTACGTCTTAATCTTCTCTATCAGTTGCAGGGTCGGTTGGAGGAATTCCGCCACTTCTTCCTTCTCTACATCGATGTAGCAGTTGTAGTCGCCGTCCTCACGTAAGCGTTGCAGGCGCGAATAAAGTCGCCCTTCTTCTTTTGTAAACAACTCAGCCTTGACATAAAAGAGGCTGAACTTATTCACAGCCCCACGGTGTGTGCCTACTTCGTAGTGGTCGTGAATAAGCATCGCACTTACAGCATGGAACAATGCGTAATATAAGCGGTTGGCAACTAAATCCCATAATGCGTTGTCGACCAATGTCCCTATCTGGCTTAGGGTCTTGTCAACTTTCTCCAGTTCCAGGGTGACGATTACTTGTCTGTCTTCTTCTCTAAGACTCATATATTACTTTTTTATCTTCCTCAACATTGAAATAGAACATCGAGTGAGGACCGTTGTGCCATTGGCTCTTTGTGTAGGCGCGTGTGCTGATGTCTTCGCCCAAATCCCAGCCCACTTCGACGAACGGGAATTCCATTCGTTCCCTTTCTCTCCAATCCATATCGGGCTTGTCCAGAAGCAAGAGCAAGTCCCAGTCGCTGCCTTCATGGGCATTCCCGCGTGCGCGAGAACCATATAGATAGAGCGTGCTGCCCTTGGGGAGCACGCTTGCTGCCGTTTGCTTGATATGGTCTATCACTTGTGCGCTTTCCATATTTCGGAACCTCTTTTTATAGCAATAATTCTATCTTTATATTGACTTCTCGCTGCAAATATACGCATTTTCTGTGAAACGAGTACACGCAAGCGAAAAAAAGTAGTGGAATCAGGGAATAATGAACTTGAGACACTCCTGGCGCACGCTGACCGTCATGGGCAAGGTAGGATGCGGGAGAACCTGTCCGTCGAGCGAGACGCAGGCACTGCCAATATCCTCGAAGGTGATGCGCTGACGTGAACGATAGGGACGCACATTGCGATGGCTGAGCAGGCGACCCGTGACCAGCATGTACATGCCTGCCAACAACTGAGTTATTGCGGGGTGAGAGACTGTAGTGACATCCAACATTCCGTTGTAGGGAACGGCATTGGGGGTGAGCCCATAACCGCGAGCATTGCCAACGCAAATGTTCATAAACGAACCTTCGAGCGTTTCGTGGTTGACCATGAAACGAGCCTTGTGCTCCATGCGATGGAAGAGCATAAGGAAGAAACTGGAGAGGTAAGAAAGTGACGAAAGCCCCCAGAAACGGTAGGTCTTGTGCTTGATGTTCACGATACTTGCCGCCACACCAATATTGAGGCAGTTAAGGAAGTAGCGCCGACAGTCACCTTGATGCAATACGCCCAAATCCACACGACGAATGCGACGGCTGATGAGCACGTCCACAGCCTTTAAGGAATCGTCTTCGTCAATATCCCAGAAGCGAGCAAAGTCGTTGCCGTGCCCATTGGGGATAATGCCAAAAGTGATGTCGCCATACGTTTCAGGACAGGCAGAAAGGGCACCATTGACCACGCGGTTGAGTGCACCGTCACCTCCCACAATGACAATGGTTCTGTAGCCGTTCTGTGCCAGCATGGCTGCAAGCCGCTCCTCCGACCCTTCGCCTTCGCTTTGGACGAAGTCATAGGACACACCCTTGTCATTCAAGTACTTGCGTATCTTCTCCCAACGTTTATGGGTGCGCAGTACGCCACTCTTAGGACTGTAGATTATTCCCCAACGTTCCATAGTTCTATTATCTTATTTATTTTTTCTTCCATCGGCAGGGTGGCATCAATCCAGTGGATTGGGATGCCACGGCGTTCTTCCATGCCCCGGAACCAGGTCATCTGGCGCTTGGCAAACTGGTGGATGGCAATCTCCAATTGTCTGAACATTTCATCGTAACTGAGTTGCCCTGTCAGGTAGAGTGTGACGTATTTGTATTCCAACCCATAGCGTATGAGGCGTTCGGGCGAAAGACGCTTCAAAAGTTCCTCTACCTCCTCCACCATACCCTGATTTAGTCGTTCCTTTAATCGTCTGGTTATCTTTTCTCTACGTAATTCTCTATTAATCTTTACTCCAAAATTCAAACTGCGGCGTTCGGGAAAGCGTACTGCGCCGAGTTCATAACTCTTCAGTACGGCTTCGATGTACAATCCCGTGCCCCCACACATGACAGGAATCTTGCCCCGAGCCGTGATGTCCATGTACGCATTTTGGAATGCACACTGGAACTCATGCACGTTGAATCGGTAGCCAGCCTCCACAATGTCGATAACATGGTAGGGCACTTGCTCACCCTCCACAATGTAGTCGTCCAAGTCCTTGCCCGTACCGATGGTCATACCACGATATACCATGCGGCTGTCGGCAGAGATGACCTCCCCGCCGATGCGGTGGCACAATTGAGCCGCAAGGGCTGTCTTGCCACAGGCCGTAGGCCCCAATATGGTTATCAGTTCACAGCTCATAGTATTTCAACTTCCCCTTATCCCATTCGTGATATTCTTTCCAACTCGGGTATGTTAATGAGTTTTATCTTTTTACCGTCGATGGCCACAAGCTTTTCAGCGGCAAAGGCACTGAGCGTGCGTATGGCATTGCTGGTGGTCATGTTCGACAAGTTTGCCAAATCCTCGCGGCTCAGGTAGATAGACAGAGTGCAACCGTCTTCCTCCAACCCATAGCTGTCACGAAGGAAGAGGAGCGATTCGGCCAAGCGTCCGCGTATGTGCTTCTGAGTGAGGTTCACCGTTCGTTCGTCGGATTTGCCCAACAAACGCGCGAGGCTCTGTATGAAATACCACGCCAACTCATTGTTGCTACGAATGAAATCGATGATGAGCGGAAGGGGAATCATTACGATGACAGACGGCTCAAAGGCAGCAGCCGAGGTCAGGAAGCGCTCTCCTGAAATGAATGCCCTGTAGCCGAAATACGCTACAGGCTTGTACAGCCGCATGGTTTGCGCCCTGCCCCCTACTCCATCCTTATACACCTTCACTTTTCCCTTCACCAGACAATAAAGCTGGTCTGGCAGGTCGCCTTCCCTGTATATGACTTCCCCACGCCGAATCTCCTTCCACGTCATTTGCTCCATCAACTGGCGACATTGGTTTTCGGTCAGATGCTGTGTAAGTTCGGAAAGCATGTCCAGCATTTCGCTTTTGCTCGTTTTTTTCATGCCTTTTCGTTCCGCTATTGCCTTAATTTTATGTTTAACGACACAAATTTACGGGTTTTTGGCAGATTGGACAAGAAAATGTGGGCTAAACTTTTCTACTTTCGATATTTTTCCCTAAATTTGAATGTCCGTATGTATTATGCGCGCGGCATTTGATACTGATACACACAAAAACACTAACATTTCAACTATGAGTTATTTACGCTTTGACAAGACTCTGATGACGAACCTGCAAGAGTCCCTGCCCAAGGAGATTCTGCGGTCGAATCGTTCAGGAGCCTATTCGTGTACCACATTGGTGGACTGCAACACGAGAAAGTATCATGGCTTGTTGGTTGTACCTGTGCCCGAATTAGACGATGAGAACCATGTCCTGCTGTCCTCGCTTGATGCGACAGTTATTCAGCATGGAGCCGAGTTTAACCTGGGTCTCCACAAGTACAACGGCGATAATTTCTCGCCCCGTGGTCACAAGTATATCCGAGAGTTTGACAGTTTGCAGGTGCCCACAACCCTATATCGTGTGGGCGGCGTACTGCTAAAGAGGGAGATGGTGTTCCAGCATTTTGAGAATCGTCTGATTATCCGTTACACTCTTTTGGATGCCCACAGTGAGACCACGCTGCGACTAAAACCCTTCCTGGCCTTCCGCAGCGTGCGTGAATATACCCATGAGAATAGCCGTGCCAGTCGCGACTATTATGAAGTGGAAAATGGCATCAAGACTTGTATGTACCCAGGTTATCCCGACCTGTATATGCAAATCGACAAACCCAACCAGTTTGTATTCCAACCCGACTGGTACCGTGGCGTCGAATACCCCAAGGAACAGGAACGCGGCTATGCCACCAACGAAGACCTGTATGTGCCTGGCTATTTTGAGTTCAACATCAAGAATAGCGAGAGTGTAGTATTTAGTGCAGGACTCTCGGAAATAAAGACCGAAACGCTGGCTCAGCTGGCGGACTTTGAGGTGAACGTGCGCACACCGCGCGACAACTTCTATAACAATCTTGTCAACTCCGCCCATCAGTTCATTATCAGCCGCGACGGTGAGAACTATGTGCTGGCAGGCTATCCCTGGTTCAAGAGCAGGGCGCGCGACCTCTTCATTTCGTTGCCAGGCCTGACGCTCACAAACAACGAGGTGGAGAAGTTCGAACTGGTCATGAAGACCGCAGAGAAGGCCATCCACCAGTTCATCGCAGGTGAACCTATCGGCGTGAAGATATACGAGATGGAACAACCCGACGTATTACTGTGGGCGGTATGGTGCATCCAGCAGTATGGCAAAATCATGGGATTGCAGCGTTGCGTAGAGAAGTACGGCCAGTTGGTGCGCGACATGATAGAATGGATTCGTGCAGGCAAGCATCCTGGCCTGGAACTTCACAACAACGGTCTGCTTTATGCCCCCGGAGGCAAGGACAAGGCCATCACATGGATGAACAGCTCCAGTTATGGTCGCCCCATCGTTCCGCGCACGGGTTACATTGTCGAATTCAATGCTTTGTGGTACAACGCCCTGATGTTCAGTGCCGAGATATGCCGATACATGAAAGACGAGAAAGAAGCACTACCTCTGGAGGGACTTGCCACGAAGGCGGGGAAGAGTTTCATCGAAACATTCCTCAACGAGCACGGCTATCTGCTTGACTATGTGGATGGCAAGATGCAATCCTTTGAGGTGCGTCCCAACATGGTATTTGCGGTAGCCTTCGACTACAGTCCTTTAGATGCCAAGCAAAAGAAATCTGTGCTGGACTTCTGCACCAAAGAACTTCTGACACCAAAGGGACTCCGCTCATTGAGCCCCAAGAGTGGTGCCTACAACCCCATGTATGTCGGCCCGCAGCAGCAGCGCGACTATGCCTATCATCAGGGCACCGCGTGGCCTTGGTTGGCAGGATTCTACATGGAAGCCTGCCTGCGTGTGTTCGGCCGCAGCCGTGCCAGCTTCATCGAACGCCAGTTGGTGGGCTATGAAGAGGAACTATTCTACCACTGCATCGGCACCATTCCCGAACTCTTCGATGGCAATCCGCCCTTCCACGGACGCGGTGCCATCTCCTTCGCCATGAATGTAGCGGAAATCATGCGTGTGGTGAAGTTGCTGGATAAGTATAATGAATATTAAAGAAAGGAGGATCGAAGAATGAAAGTCTTAATGTTTGGATGGGAATTTCCTCCTAAGATTTACGGCGGACTGGCCGTGGCCAGTTATGGTATCACCAAAGGCCTGAGCGTACAAAACGATGTGGAGACCACTTTCTGTATGCCTAAGCCTACAGGCGAAGAAGAGAAGTTCCTCAAGATTGTGAACATGAGCCAGGTGCCCGTCGTATGGCGCGATGTGCAATATGAACACATCAAACATCGTTTCGTGGGGCACAAGGCAGAGGATTACTATCGATTCCGCGATCATCTGTATGCCGACTTCAACTACCTGCAGGGGCTTGACGACCTTGGTTGCATCGGTTTCGCTGGTGGATATCCAGGCAATCTGCACGAAGAAATCAACAACTTCAGCATCATTGCAGGTGTTTTGGCACGCTCGGAACAGTTCGATGTCATTCATGCCCACGACTGGTTGACCTACCCTGCTGGCGTACACGCGAAGATGGTAAGTGGCAAGCCACTGTGCATCCACGTTCATGCCACCGACTTCGACCGCTCGCGCGGTAAGGTCAATCCCACCGTCTATTCCATTGAAAAGAACGGTATGGACCATGCCGACTGTATTATGTGCGTATCGGAACTGACCCGTCAGACGGTCATCAATCAGTATCACCAAGACCCACGCAAGTGTGTGGCCATGCACAATGCCGTATATCCTCTCAGTGAGGAATACCAAGCCATCGAGCCCAAGAAGAAGCCCGACGAGAAGGTTGTTACCTACCTTGGCCGCATCACTATGCAGAAGGGACCGGAATACTTCATCGAAGCAGCGCGGCGCGTACTTGACCGCAGCCGTAACATTCGCTTCTGCTTTGCGGGGTCGGGCGACATGATGAATGCCATGATTGACTTGGCGGCCGCTTATGGCATAGCCGACCGCTGCCACTTCCCTGGTTTCCAACGTGGGCGTCAAGTCTATGAGATGTACAAGAGTAGCGATGTGTTTGTCATGCCATCGGTCAGCGAACCCTTTGGCATAGCACCACTTGAAGCCATGCAATGCGGTTGCCCAAGTATCATATCAAAGCAATCGGGCTGCGGTGAGATACTTCAGAATGTCATCAAGGTAGATTATTGGGATATCGATGCCATGGCAGATGCCATTTACAGCATCTGCACCAACGATGCCCTGCACAAGTACTTGGCAGAGGAAGGCATGAAGGAGGTGGACGGCATCACATGGGAAAAGGTTGCCCTGCGCATACGCTCATGTTACGACCAACTCATCAACCGTGGCTACTTTGACGTGAATGACTATCATGCTTAGTTAATTGAAAATTGAAAGTTGAAAATTGAAAGTTGAAAATTGAAAATTGAAAATTGAAAATTGAAAATTGATAATCGAAAATTGATAATTGATAATTGATAATTATTATGAAAACCATTTGTTTATATTTCGAGATTCACCAGCCGGTACACCTGAAGCGCTATCGTTTCTTTGAGATTGGTACCGACCATTACTACTACGACGACTACGAGAACGAGCGTGCCATCACGGAGACAGCACAGAAGAGCTACATCCCTGCCCTCTCTGCCATGCTCGATATGACAAAACAGTACGGCAAGCAGTTCAAGGTTGCCTTCTCGCTCTCTGGTGTTGCCATTGAATTGCTGGAGGTTTATGCCCCCGAGGTCATCGAACTGCTACAGCAACTTGCAGAGACGGGGTGCGTCGAGTTTCTTGCCGAACCTTACAGCCACGGACTTTCCTCATTGGCAAACGAAGAAGTGTATATTGAGGAAACCAAACGGCAGGCCAAGAAGATTAAGGAGATGTTTGGGCAGACGCCAAAGGTGATGCGCAACTCCTCGCTCATATACTCAGACGAGATTGGAGCCTTGGCTGGACGTATGGGATTCAAGGGTATGATAGCCGAGGGTGCCAAGCACATTCTGGGCTGGAAGAGTCCCCACTTCCTTTATCATTGCGCAATGGACCCAAATGTCAAGTTGCTTCTGCGTGACTACAAACTTTCGGACGACATCTCCCTGCGCTTCAACGACTCTTCGTGGAACGAGTTCCCACTCTTTGCCGATAAATATATGGACTGGATTGACCAATTGCCCGAGGACGAACAGGTCATCAACATCTTCATGGAACTCTGTGCATTGGGCGTATTCCAGCCCCTGTCGAGCAACATACTTGAGTTCTTGAAGGCACTTCCTGCCGTCGCCAAGGCAAAGGGCATCACATTCGCCACGCCAAGCGAAATCATTGGCAAGATGAAATCCGTCAGCCCCATGGAAGTGGCATATCCCGTTTCGTGGAACGACGAAGAGCGCGACACATCCTGCTGGCTTGGTAATGGCATGCAGCGCGAAGCCTTCCAGAAGCTCTATCAGGAAGCTGACCGCATCCTTGCCTGCAAGGACCGCCGAATCAAACAAGACTGGGACCGCATACAGGCCTCCAACAACTTCCGCTACATGACCACAAAGCCTGCCAGCGTGGGTATGTTCCGTGGTTTCTACGATTCTCCCTACGACGCATTCACCAACTACATGAACATCTTGGGCGACTTCATCAAGCGCGTACAAGACCTATTCCCTGTGGAGGTAGAGTCCGACGAACTCAATGCCCTCTACACCACCATCCACAATCAGGGTAAGGAACTGGCCGTGAAGGACAACGAGATCAGCCGCCTTCGTGCACGGCTTGAGAAGTACGAACCTAAAACCAGTGTTGAAGAGCCCATTAAGAAAATAGCACACAAGGAAAAGCCTGCAACGCCTAAGAAGACTGAGGCCAAGAAGGCAGCAACGAAGAAGGCTACCCCCAAAGCACCAGCCAAAAAGACTAAGAAGTAACCATCCCTAATACATTCATATTAAGGCGGAGGACAGAGGTCTTTCGCCTTTTTTATTTCATTTACTTTGGCTTTTGGTAAATTTGTTGTACCTTTGTACTCCGTAAGGAATAACTACTAAACCGTTAAACTTTTATATTATGACAATCAAAGATTTTAACTTTGCTGGTAAAAAGGCAATTGTGCGCGTTGACTTCAATGTGCCCTTGGACGGAAACGGTAACATCACCGACGACACCCGCATCCGCGGTGCCCTGCCCACACTGAAGCATATCCTGGAACAAGGTGGTGCCCTCATCATCATGTCTCACATGGGTAAGCCCAAAGGTAAGGTTAACCCCAAGATGTCTCTGGGTCAAATCAAGGATGCCGTAGCCAAGGCTCTGGGTGCTCCCGTTCAGTTCGCTCCCGACTGCGCTAAGGCTCAGGAGCAGGCAGCAGCCCTGAAGATGGGTGAAGTGCTCTTGCTCGAAAACCTCCGCTTCTATCCTGAGGAGGAAGGCAAGCCCGTGGGCATAGACAAGGAAGATCCCGCTTACGAGGATGCAAAGAAAGCCATGAAGGCAAGTCAAAAGGCGTTTGCCAAGACACTGGCCTCATACGCCGACTGCTATGTAATGGATGCCTTTGGCACCGCCCACCGCAAGCACGCCTCTACGGCAGTCATTGCCGACTACTTCGATGCCGACAACAAGATGCTCGGTTTCCTGATGGAGAAGGAAGTGAAGGCCGTCGATAACGTGCTTAATGACATCAAGCGACCCTTCGTAGCCATCATGGGTGGTTCCAAGGTAAGCACCAAGATTGGCATCATCGAGAACCTCCTGGGCAAGGTTGACCGTCTCATCCTCTGTGGTGGCATGACCTACACCTTCGTAAAGGCTCATGGCGGTGAGATTGGCAACTCCATCGTTGAGCTCGACAAGCTGGATGTGGCACTTGGCGTAGAGGAAATGGCCAAGAAGAACGGCGTTGAACTTGTACTTGCCGAGGACAGCGTATGCTGTACGGGTTACGACTTCGCAAACTTCTGCGTAAAGCCTGGTGCACAGATTAAGATTTTCCCCTCAACGGCAATTGAAGAAGGCTGGGATGGACTGGATGTCGGCCCCAAGAGTCAGGAGAAATTCGCCAAGGCCATCGAAGGTGCCAAGACTATTCTCTGGAACGGTCCTGCCGGTTGCTTCGAGTGCGACGACTTCACCGCAGGTAGCCGTGCCATTGGCGAGGCTGTTGCCAAGGCTACGGCAGAAGGAGCCTTCTCACTCATTGGAGGTGGCGACAGCGTCGCTTGTGTCCACAAGTTTGGTTTGGAAGACAAGGTCAGCTACATCAGCACTGGTGGTGGTGCCCTGCTCGAGGCCATCGAAGGCAAGGTACTCCCGGGAGTTGCTGCCATTAAAGGCTAAATCAGGTGAGAAGTGAGAAGACCCCTCCCGGCCTCCCCTTAAAGGGGAGGAGAAAGCCTCGCCCTTTAAGGGAGAGGTTGGAGAGGGTCCCCTTTAAGGGGAGGCCGGGAGTGGTCTTTTTACTTTTCGCTCTTTTCTTTGTTGCGCACTCGTGCAAGCAGGAGCAGTCGAAGGTTTCGTCTGAAGAACAAGCACGGACAGACTCTCTTGCCCTCCATGTGGCGGTGATGCCCGTCGTGGATTGCCTGCCGCTTTATTATGCAAGAAGCATGGGGATGTTCAGGGAAGCGAAAGTGGATGTGCGCCTGCACGAGTATCAGTCATTTGCCGACTGCGACACAGCCCTTGAGAACAACGTTTGCCACGTTGCCTATACAGACCTGTTTCAACTTCGTGTGCACAACATCTGTGATTCGAGTCATGTTCTGACGACATTCGACGGGCAACTCTGCCTTATGTCGGCTCGCGGAAAGAGAATCCGCACTACCAAGAACCTGAAGGAGCGCATGGTGGCACTGAACCGTCATGGCACAGCTGACTATTGGAGCGACCAGATTGTGAGCGAGGCAGGATTTGAGCCGACAGACATCTACCGTCCGCAAATCAATGACATCCGACTGCGCACCACCATGCTTTGCGACGAACTTGTGGATGCGGCCATATTGCCAGAGCCATACGCCACATGGGCTGAACTGAAAGGACACAGACGCATCACAAACACAAAAGCATTGGGCTTGCCTACCGCCTGCCTTGCCATGCAGAAAGACTTGACAAGAGACGAGCACCGCCGGAATCAGGTGGAGGCTCTCACGAAGGTGTACAAAGCCGCAAGGCAAGCGATGAGGGACAATGCGTGTGCCGACAGCCTCCGCAGTATATTGATGCACCAATACACGTTACCCGGCGAGGTGGCAGACAGTCTCACACGGCGCATCATTGACACCCCTGATCTGTTTGACACACACACAGGGAAGATTAAGGGAAGCGATATTGACATTGTGAATAAATGGTGGACGAAAAGACATTCCTACAACTAAGCGACACGGCACAGGACTACCTTGTGAGGGGGCAACTCGACGATGCGCTGCAACTGCTCGGCACACTCTGTGAGCAGTGCGAGATGCCGCAGTATCGCGACGACACAGAATCCGTAAAGGAAGATTACAACAACCTGCTCTCCTACTTCCAGCAGGGCACCGACGACGAATCGCGCCAGACGATGTTTGGCAGATTCCGCCAGAAAGCACATCGTACCCTGCAACAGATGCGGCGTTCCTTCTATATCCGTTCCACGAACACCCTGTATGCAATAATTGCCAGGAATTACGAGAGCGAATGGGACAAGCACCTTGCCCAGGCACTCGCCGATACAAGCCCCACGCCTGAGGTGCAGGACGACATCTTCGAACTGCTGTGGACAGCCCCCTGCCTGACCCCCAACGAGGAACGGGGCTTACGCTTATACCTGGCAACGCTCTCGCCCAATGCGCGCTACTATTTCCTCTGTGCTTTCCTGCTTGCCAACCTGCAATTCTTCGACAGCGCAAAGTATCGCCTGCTGCTTGACTACATTGATGCGAATGAGGCCGACGAGCGCGCCGTGGCCACCGTGGCCGTGGCCTTTGCATCGCTGATACACTCCTCCACCCTCACGCTCTACCCCTCGTTGCGCGACGACATACTGGGACAACTGCCCTGCTCCGACAATGTGGAGCCCCCCCCCAGCCGCCTGTGCGAAGATTTATGCTTCGTACAGCGTCAGTTCATCCTGTACAAGGAAGCCAGACGCATACAGCAGAAGATGGAGACGGAAGTGCTGCCGGGCATCATAAAGGGCCAGCTTGACGGGAACATGGATTTCAATGAGGCCAAAGGCCCCTCGAAGAATGTCAAGACCATCATTATCGAAATGGGAGACATGATGATGCAGGGCGTGGACATCAACCTCAACACATTCTCGTCGCTCAAGGCATTCCCGTTTTTCCGACGCATCGGGCACTGGGTTGCGCCCTTTGACACGACAAGGCCCGAAACGGCGGACTACGGGTTCCTCAATGCCATGCACCTCTGCGACAGCGACCGCTACTCGCTTTGCATGCTTGCCGAAAGGATAGAAGAGACGCACCGCGAGAAACTGAAGGAGATGCTGAAGGAAAAGATGAAACTGGTCACCGTCCGGGACACAGAGCAACAAAAGAAAATCTACCTTGTCCAGAATCTCTTCCGCCTGCTGCGCATATCCCCCTGGAACGCAATGTGGACACCAGTCTTTGCCGTTCGCCAGATACTGCTCGACACGCCCCTGCTGGGCAGCCACCTGTCCCGGCAGCCCGCCTACCTGCTCAGCATTGCCGAACTGCTGCTGCGCTACAAGCATCCCGAGCCTGCACAGAAGCACCTGGAGGCATACGTCCGCCGCGCAGGGGCTACGGCACAGGTGCTCACGCGACTTGGAGACAGCCTGCACATGCAAGGCCAATACCCCGCAGCCATACGCCACTATCAGCAGGCACTCATGCTCGCGCCCGACGACGAGGCACTGTTGCGGCGCCTGCAACAGTGCTGTCAGCGAAGCGGCAGATTCGAGGAGCAACTCAGCATCCTCCTGCAACTCACCGAGAAACATCCCGAGGACGCCGACCTGCTGCGCCTGACGGGCAACTGCCTCATGCAACTCCAGCGATGGGAGGAAGCCGAAAAGCAGTTCTACCACCTGCAATACAACGGACAGCACACTACCGCCTCACTCCGCGCCCTGGGGTGGTGCGCGTTCCGCAAGAGGGACTACGCCGCCAGTCTGCAGCACTATACGCGCCTGCTCGCCACGCCCGTCAAGGGCAACCCTTGGGAAGACCATCTCCGCATGGGGCACGCCCTCTGGCTCAACGGCCACGTCGACGATGCCGTCCGCCACTACACCCGCGCCATTCGGGGCTTCCTGTCGTCCCACCCCCACTCGACCCATGCACTCGCGCCCTTCCTTGCCGAGACCTCCGTGCTGGAGGAAGCGGGCAAGAGCAGCACAGACATCGCACTCATGCACGACCTCATTCAGCGCGCGCTGAACAACGCATAGTTATGGTGCGGGGCACATTGCTAAGGCAGACCCCGAAGATTACTAAGGCAGACCCCGAAGATTACTAAGGTTATACCCCGAAGATTACTAAGGTTATGCCCTGAAGATTACTAAGGTTATACCCCCGAAGACTACAAACTTTCCCCATCGGTCCTCAAGGTTTCGGGTGAGCCCCCCTACAGCAAGCCCCGCAGGGAACGCAGGATGCGCGCAAGCATACGCTTACGGAGGGGGAACAGCCGGCGGTAGTTGTCTCGGGTAAGCGGATGACTGTGGACGGAGTCGTCGCGGTATATCGCCTGGAGTTCGTCCACAAGTCGGGGCGACCGGAGGGCAACCGTCAGTTCATAGTCGAAGCGCAGAGAACGGGCATCGAGGTTCGTTGTGCCCAAAAGGGCAAGGCTGTCGTCCACCGTGATGACCTTGGTGTGGTGGAAGCCTTCGTCGTAGTACAGCACATCCGCTCCACGCTTGGCCATGCCAAGCATTTCAAGTGCCACCAACTCGGGCGTAATCCTGTTGTCGGAACGGGAACTGACCATGATCCGCATCCTGACTCCCCGACGCAGGGCGCGACGCATCGCCCGCCGCACGCTGGGCACAAGCGTGGGATAGGGATTGACTATCATCACCTCGTGCCGCGCCGAATCGAAGGCGGCCCGATAGGCTCGGCGCATTTTCTTGCTCTGCTTGCCCGGCTCGCGATTGACGAGGACTACGGATTCCTTGTAAAGTTGAAAGTTGAAAGTTGAAAGTTGAGAGTTGAAAAGACCCTCTCCAACCTCTCCCTTAAAGGGCGAGGCTTTCTCCTCCCCTTTAAGGGGAGGCCAGGAGGGGTCTCCGGTCGTCTTTTGCCAGATGCGGGCAAATATGCGCTCAAACTCGCGGGCGACAGACCCCGAAAGGCGCACCTGCAGGTCGCGCCAGGTGCCGGTGCGCGCGGTGCCGTGCAGGTAATAGTCGGCAATGTTGATGCCGCCCGTCCAAGCCCAACGGCCATCTACTACGGCTATCTTTCTGTGGTCACGGCTCAGGGTGTTGGGAATCCAGGGAAACCGGATGGGATCGAACAGGGCGACTTTGATACCCAAGGAGCGGATGCTGTCGAGTTGCGCGGAGCGGATGGGCAAGGGTGATTTGCGGTTGCCGTAGGCATCAATGAGCAGGCGGACATCTACCCCTTCCGATGCTTTCTGATGCAACAGGTGCAGGAGGGCATTGCCAATGCTGTCGCGCCGAAAGATAAAGTATTCAAGATGGATGTAATGCTCCGCCTGAGCCATGTGCTCCATAAGGTCGGCATACGTCTCACGGGCGGATGGGAGCAAGGCAGACTGGCAATCGTCAAACAGAGGATTGCCCTGGGCGGTCAGTGCCTGGGTGACGGCTGCGGCAGACTGGGCGCTACAGGGCGCAACTGAAGTTGTCGACGATGCCAAGCAGATGGCCGTCATCGTCAACCACCAGCACAGCGTGTATCTTGTGTTCCTGTAGTATGCGCTGAATCTCACTTATTTTCGTATTGGGTTTTACGGTCTTGGGACTTCGCGTCATTATATCTCCTACGCTCACCTGGAAGAAGCGTTCGCGCAATTGCTGCATGGCCCTGCGCACATCGCCGTCGGTGATGATGCCCTGGACGCGCCCATTCTCCACGATGACACACAGTCCCAGCCGTCCCTGACTCATATCAATGACGGCATCGCCCAGGGGCATGTCGGGGGCAATCACAGGCAGGTCGTCGCTCCGCATTACATCGCCGGCGCGGGTGAGCAAGCGTCGTCCGAGGGAGCCTCCGGGGTGGAAGCGGGCAAAGTCGCGCTCCTTGAATTGCCTGCGTTCTATAAGTGCACAGGCAAGCGCATCGCCCATGGCAAGGGTGGCTGTAGTGCTGCTTGTGGGGGCAAGCCCGAGCGGACATGCCTCGCGACGAATGCCCACATTGATGTGGCAAGTGGAGTTCTTTGCCAACAGGCTTTCCGGATTGCTGGAGATGCCAATGATGGGGATGCCCTCCTCCGTGAGGAAAGGCACGAAACGCAGGAGTTCGTCCGTCATGCCTGAATGGCTGATGGCTATCACCACATCGTCATTCGTAATCACGCCCAAGTCGCCATGGTAGAGGTCGAGGGGGGAGACATAGAATGCCGGGGTTCCCGTGCTGCTGAGTGTGGCGGCTATCTTGGCTCCTATATGGCCACTCTTGCCGACACCCGTAAGGATGACTTTCCCCTTGCAGGAGAACATTAGTTCAACGGCCTTGTCGAACTGCTCGTCCAACAGTGGCAACAGACTTAGTATGGCTTGCGCCTCGTCACGCAAACATTGCGCGGCTATCTCTCGGTTTGTCATGTTTCTTTAGGGTTTAAGAGACCCCTCCCGGCCTCCCCTTAAAGGGGAGGAGAAAGCCTCGCCCTTTAAGGGAGAGGTTGGAGAGGGTCTTTTTAACTTTCAACTTTCAACTTTCAATTATCAATTCTCTAAATGAGAGATGCGACGACGTGTTCCAAATCTTCCAGCCGAAGCATGTTGGGACCATCACTGAGGGCACTGTCGGGATTGGGGTGTACCTCAAAGAAATAGCCCGTAGCACCGAAGGCCTTTGCCGCCATGGCCATCATGGGAACGAACTCCCGATTGCCCGTTGTGGTGCCGTCTCCCCCACCCGGACGCTGCACGGAATGGGTGCAATCCATGATAACGCGCGGCGTCCACTGCTTCATGTCGGGAATGTTGCGGAAGTCCACGGCGAGGTTGTTGTAGCCACACATATTGCCACGCTCGGTAAGCCAAATCTCCCTGGCACCGCTTCCGGCACATTTCTCAACAGGATATTTCATGTCCTTTCCGCTCAGGAACTGCGCCTTCTTAATGTTCACGATGCAACCCGTCTTGGCTGCTGCTACCAGGAGGTCTGTCTGGCGGCACAGGAAAGCGGGTATCTGTATGACATCAACCACCTTGCCGACAGGCTCTGCCTGCCCACTCTCATGTATGTCCGTCAGTAAGGGCAGGCCGTAGGTGTCCCTGACTTGGGCAAGCATGTCCAAGCCGCGCTCCAAGCCAGGCCCGCGGAAACTGGAAAGACTTGTCCGGTTGGCTTTGTCGAAAGATGCCTTGAAGTATATATCCAGGTCATATTTGTCGCGCAGCCGCACCAGTTCCCCGGCGACTTCGGACAGCAATTCCTTTGACTCTATGACACATGGTCCGGCGATAAATATAGGTTTCATAGGGAGCCCGATAAAATGATGTTATTCGACTTTCGCAAGCTCCGCTTGCTTGGAAGATAGAAGAAGATAGAAGGAGATAGAAGGAGATAAAAGACATTAGTTTTGCCGCAGAAACACTGCAGACAGAGTATTGTCCTCTATCTTCGCCGCTGAAAAGCGGCATATCTTCCTTTATCTTCCTATATCTTCTTGACATGCGAAACTTGTATGATGTTACTTGAAATAATAAACGAAAGAGGCTAAGCCGTCGAGGGCTTTCTTGCCCGTTTCCTCCACCCAGATGGTGATGTGCACCGTAGTCTTAATGGCACCGCGCAGGTTGAGTACCTCGTCAAGGTGGGCAGTCATATAGACATGTTGCCCGGAAAGAACAGGCTGGGCATACTTCAGTTTGTCCATGCCGTAGTTCATTTGGCGTTCCAGGTTACCCACCTCCACAATCTGGTTCCACATCACGGGCAGAAGGCTCAGCGTCAGATATCCGTGAGCAATGGTCTGTCCGAATGGACTTTCCCTGCGGCAACGCTCCTCATCCACGTGTATCCATTGGTGGTCAAGTGTGGCATCGGCAAAGAGGTTGATGCGCTCCTGTGTGATGTGTACGCACTCGCTCCTACCCAGTTCCTGACCTTCGTACTGCTTGAAGTCTTCAAATGAATTGATTGTAATCATATCGTTTCTTGCTTATTACCATTGCTTTTGTAATCGGCGCGGCTGGGCTTGCTGAAGTTGCTTCTTCACTTTGTCCTGTGTCTGCCGTTCGTTTTGCATAGCCGCATTCAGCATCTGCTCGGCATTCTCCTTGCTCATCTGGTTCTCCTGCTGTTGCTGTTGCTGCTGCTGCTGCTTCTGCTGGTCTTTCTTTTCTTGCTGCTGTTGTTGCTGCTCCTGCTTCTGCTGGTCCTTTTCCTGCTTGTCGCCCTCTTTGTTGTCCTGTCCTCCCCCCTGTTGCTCCTGATTCTTCAGTTGGCGCTGACAGAGCACCAGGTTGTAGCGCGTCTCGTCGTCCTTCGGGTCACTGCGCAGGGCTTCCTTATACGCCTCAATGGCAGGGCCAAACTGCTTCTGGCTCTGCAGTATGACGCCCATATTGTGGAATATCATGTGGCGGCGTCCCTTGTCGTGTTCCACCTTCGAGGCTTTCTCGTACAGGCGCATGGCTTCCTTGGGCTGTCCCTGCATGAGAAGCGAATTGGCCAGGTTGTAGTTTATCTCCACACAGTTGGAATCCTTCTCAAACCCCTTTTGGTACAACACCTGCGCCTTGTCGTAGATGGAGTCGCGATACTGGCGGTTGCCCCTACGGATGTAGTCGCGTACATTTTGTGCCGACGCGAAGGCAACCACAAAGAAGAAGTAAAAGATGATGAATGATATGCGTTTCATAGTCATTTCTTGAAGAGGTGGAAGTTCTGCAATATGTGGTTCTTGCGCTCCAGCAGACACAGGTCGGCAAGGAGGAACAGCAGGGCAAGTATGAGGAAGCCCTGATACTGCTCGTCAAATTCACTATAGACCTGGCTCTCGAGTTTGGCCTTGGCCAGTTTATCGACATATTTCGACAGTTCGCGCTGGGCTGAACTGCTGTTGTCAACATAGATGTATGCGCCATTCCCGGCATGGGCTATCTGGCGGCACATCTCCTCGCTGAGACGGGAAACGATAGGGTTGCCCTGGTCGTCGATGAAATATTGGTTGGTGCCAGGTATGGGCACATGGGCACCATCGGGACTGCCCACGCCCAGCACATAGACGCGGATGCCCTTCTTGGCGGCATCTTTGGCAGCCTCCACTGCCCCACCCTCGTTGTCCTCGCCGTCCGTAATGAGGAAGATGGCACGGCTGATGTCCTTCTTCTGCGTGAAGGACTTCGTGGCAAGGTCTATGGCGGTGGCAATGTCCGTACCCTGTGTGGCTATCATTGAGGGGTCTATGCCGTCGAGGAACATCTTTGCGGATACATAGTCATTGGTTATGGGCAGTTGCACAAAAGCCTGTCCGGCATACACGATCAGCCCCACCTTGTCGTCCTTCATCTCATCGACCATGTTGGCCACCAACATCTTAGCCTTATCCAATCGTGAGGGACGCACATCGTTTGCCAACATGGAGTTGGAGACATCCATGGCTATGATGGCCTCTATGCCGTTGCGTTCCGTGGTGTCTATCTTGGTGCCGAACTGCGGGCGGGCGGCAGCAATGATGAGGGATGCCAATGCCAGAAAGAGCAGCCATGCCTTGACTTGCGGGCGCCACATGGAGACATCTATTGTAAACTCACGAAGCAGGGCTGGGTCGCCATACTTCTTCAGGCGCTTTCTGCGTCGATAGTTGCTGTAGTAAAAGAGGATAGCCAACAGGGGGATGACTATCAGGGCATAGAGATATATGGGGTTTTCGAATCGAAACATGTTCTTATTTACAATATGACGATTGGTCGGTTTGACAAATGCGCTTTACGGGATGCGCCTTAATAGGGTGAAGCGAAGCAAGAGTTCCAGCAGCAGAGCCAGCACGGCACCGAGCGCAAAGGGCAGGAATGCTTCGTATCGCTTGGTGAACTTCTTGACGTTGAGTTTGGTCTTCTCCAGTTTGTCGATTTCCTGATATACTTCGCGCAGTCCCTTCGTGTCCTTGGCACGATAGAATTCACCGTCGGTCTTCGAGGCAATGCTCTGGAGGGTCTTGGTATCAATTTCCACCGGCACCTGGATATACTGCACTCCGCCGGCAACGGGCATGGGATAGCGTGCAAGTCCATTGGTGCCCACGCCTATGGTATAGACACGGATGCCGAAACTCTTGGCTATCTCGGCTGCCGTCAAAGGGGAAATGTCGCCTCGGTTATTCGAGCCGTCGGTCAGAAGGATGATGACCTTGCTCTTAGCCTTCGAGTCCTTCAGTCGGGCAACTGCCGAAGCCAGACCCATGCCAATGGCGGTTCCGTCCTCTATCATGCCCTTGGCTGTCATGTCGCACTGCATTCCTTGCAACATATTCACCAATACGGCGTGGTCCACCGTCATAGGGCATTGGGTGTATGCCTCGCCGGCGAAAAGAGTCAAACCTATGTTGTCGTTGGGGCGGCCCGATATAAACTCTATGGCCACTTCTCGTGCTGCCTTCACACGATTGGGGCGCAGGTCCTCTGCCAGCATCGAGGTGCTGACATCCATACAAAGCATGATGTCGATGCCCTCCACGTCGGTCTGTTTCCAGTTGTTGGTGGTTTGCGGACGCGCAAGGGCTATGATGGCCAGCACAATGCAAGCCAATCGCAACAGGAAAGGTGCGTGCACAAGATATTCCTTCCACGAACGGCGCACGCCCTGAAAGGCGTATGTGCTGCTCACTTGAAGTACGGGATGCGAGCGACGCCACTTCAGGAAGTACCAAACAATGTAGGGTACAAGCAGAAGGAGCAGTATGAAATATAGGGGATTAGCAAATGTCATCTCAGTAAGTCTATGATTCTGTAAATTACCCAAACGAGGAGTGCGGCTGCCACAATACTTGCCACAGCAATGGTGATGCGCATGGCCCAGATGCTCACGCGCTGGCGCTTGGCTTCGGGCGTTACGATGATTTCCTCCTGCGGCTGGTTGGGGTCTTCCTCCTGCTTCGTTTGGTTGATGTATTCGAGTGCCGTCATCAGGTTGGCATCATTCTCGTTGATGAGGGTCGTCCACTTGGCAAACTTCACGAGGTCAGCGGTCTGGAAGAGCTCGCGCAACTCGTTGAGGGCTTCCTCATCGTTTTCTTGCGTCAGCCTTTCTATGATTTCCCCACTGGTCATCTCCATAGCACTGAAGCCGTAACGTTCCTGAATGTAGGTGCGGAGTGTATCAGTCAATTGCGTGTAATACTCTTTGCTGTCCTCTTGTGCCCAAGTACGTTCGGTCTTGATGCGCTCAATCTCGCTCAGTGCCACCTTGTGGGCTGGTTCCTTGCGCTTGCGGCGAATGATGCGGATGAGCGGTTTGCCCGTGCGCAAAGCATGGACGAGATAGGCGATGCAGCCGCACAAAAGCAGGAACAGCAGGGAGCACCAGATGACGGGCTTCCAGTCGTCCCACGAGAAAGGGGCATTCATCACATCCTTAGGCCCGAAGAACTGGTCCACATGCACCGTGTCCACATCTAAGGTGTACACCTTCAGTGCCAAGTTCTTCGTCGCATAGTCTTTGCCGTTGACGCGCACCTTCATGGGCGGAATGTAGTAGAACGACGAGTCCCATGCCGTGACGATGTACTTGCGGCTTACTTGCATACGCCGCCCATCGTCCAGTTTTGAGGTGTCGGCAGCAGTCATTTCCACCAGTTCCACACCTGGAGTGAGTTGCTGACCGCGCTGATACACAGGCAACTCCACGTTGGCTTTGGCATCACAACTTACGTCAATGGTGATGCCCGTTTGCTCGCCAACAAGCATTTGCAGGCTGTCGATGCGGGCTTCCACCGTGACCTGTGCGTGCAAGCCACAGGTTGAAAAGGCAGCAACGAGAGCAAGGAGCAATATGAAGAAACGTTTCATGTTTTTCTTGTTTTATGCGGGCACAAAGATACGAATAAGTGAGTGATTTCCCAAATCTATTTGAGGAAATCCGAGCGAGAGTATCTAAAACCAAAGGTTAAAGATACGAATAAGTGAGTGATTTCCCAAATCTATTTGAGGAAATCCGAGCGAGAGTATCTAAAACCAAAGGTTAAAGATACGAATAAGTGAGTGATTTCCCAAATCTATTTGAGGAAATCCGAGCGAGAGTATCTAAAACCAAAGGTTAAAGATACGAATAAGTGAGTGATTTCCCAAATCTATTTGAGGAAATCCGAGCGAGAGTATCTAAAACCAAAGGTTAAAGATACGAATAA